>Ga0310691_10001763_pt1 | contig 31511 bp, 37 predicted proteins | sample 176DNAGHGlowgp2_FD_203887 | JGI IMG/M metagenome (GOLD analysis project Ga0310691, IMG submission 203887) | Sheep rumen microbial communities from Palmerston North, Manawatu-Wanganui, New Zealand - 1766 DNA GHGlow gp2 (v2) (version 2) | ecosystem: Host-associated > Mammals > Digestive system >... | reverse complement strand
CACATATGGAGTCTGCATCCGAAAGCAACTCGGCAAACTTATGAACCGGCAACGCTATTCCGTGATAAAACCGCAGATACTCCCGGAAGGACAGCCCTGAGAGGTCATAACTCAAAACCCTTCTTGACAGATCCGCATCGGCATTCAGTATCTGAAGGAGCGAGGACCCCGTGAAGGTAATCTTCATTTCCGGATACAGGTCCAGTATTTCTTTTATTTCTTTGCTCCAAGTGGGATATTTATGAACCTCATCCAGGAATAGATGCTTACCACCGTGCAGATGGAACTGCTCGGCAAGTTCAAGAAGCGTATGCTCGGTAAAGTACATGCTGTCCAAGACGCAGTACAGGGCGGCGCCTGCCTGTACACCAAACTTCTGCTTAATATATTGGCGCATCAGCGTCGTTTTGCCGACACCCCGGGATCCCCTGATAGCCACCAACTGTTTTTCCCATTTGATGGTATTCATTGAGTCTCGTACTATATCCGTACTAACCTGCGAAATAAGCAATCGATGCTTCTTGAAAAGAGTCTCCATTTCCCTTACGTTTTATGCAAAGATAGAAAAGGTTACAGTAATAACCAAAATATTAAGGAAAAAGGTTATTGCGCTAACCGAATAGACGAGATGAGGAGTCGCTCTCTCCGAAGACGGTGGCCCAGCACTTCATCAATCTCTTCCACCACCGGTGGAGAAGGATATCGTCTGGGAACTTATCCGTTAATACCCGAGACAAGGCAGCAAATCTTTCCTATGTATGTCATTTTATCCCCTATGATTATCTTCCCATTCTTTTCTTTCGGCCATCATTTCCGCTATAACATATGCCGGGTCTTTATATGGATCTTCAAATGTCTCGTCTGTAAGTTCCGCTGCGATAATATTCTGAAGTGGATATCTGGGGCCCTTGAAGCCCTCGGGGGGAAGGTCAAATACAGCCCATCCCTCGACTGAATTCACCAGTTTATAAGGAGCAATGACTAAGGTCTGAGGTTCCGCCTCGGGAGACTCCTTGTACGTTATCCTTACCTTGCGGCAGTCCCTCTTAGCGTCCCACATAAAAACCAACCACTCCTTGCCTCGGTGGAACCGGGGATTGGTGGTGTACATCTCGGGCCCGTCCGGCCCGTCATAAATCTTCATGCCAGGTATATCCTGGACCTTTGCGAGTTTCTTTCGTGCCATAGTGGTTCAGTTTTTTTCCAGAGGCTCCCACTGGACGCCTCCGGAGATCAGTGAATTGTAGAATGATTCGTCTGTCAGATATGTTCTGCCGTCAAAGGTCTGGGTCTCGGGAGCGGCGTCTTCGGGAAGGTCGACAACCGCAAAACGCTGGCTGGCGTAATCCATCTCATCCGCCGGACTGTAACTGTCTCCTGACCAGTCAGTAAGGTCCAGATATCTGGCAGTATCACGGAAAGCCTCAAACAGAAGGTCCTTTACTATTTTGCGGACATCGGCCTCCGATTTTGCGGGCACAACGGCACCGTAAAGATGCCAGGGAGACTTGAGAGGGGGCTTTTCTACAAGCACCACGCGACACCTCTTCTTTCTTCCAACTATAACCGTTTCATCAGTGATGAACCGCGAAGAATCGGCCGCACAGTTCTCTTTCTCCTGCAACTTATAGTTTTTCCAGTATTTTGCCGCCTTGTAAGCCGCGAGGGACCCTACGGGAACATAAATCTGAGTGCCATCGGGGAATGGCCGGTATCCAATCTTTATCGGGTTTTCCCAGGGAACCTCTATTTCTTCGACACTCGTCCAGTCAAAGGCCCCGTCTTCGATGAATTCCAGAGACTTGGGAAGATGGATATGCTTTAAGTCCCGGCACTCATTGAATGCTTCATACTCAATGCTCTTGAGCGATTCGGGGAAGATGACACTTTCCAGATGTCTTTGCTCGCGTAGCGCCGCTTCAGCAACTGTTTTCGTTCCTTCACGCACTTCAAGACACGCATGCTCCGGCATATTCCCGCTATATCCGCACAAGGCATTGCCGATATATATAGGTCCATCCTGCATCAATTGCATTGCCGTATCATCCAGTGCGTAGAGGCCGACAAATTCCAAAGATGAAGGCTGACCGATATCCACCAGATTCTTGCAGTTCTCGAAAGCAGATCTAGCGATTCTTCGTACTGAGTCGGGGAGGGGCAGGTGCTGGAGGAATTCACAACCCTCGAATGCACTCTCACCTATTGTTGTGACGTTAGGCCCAAACCGCACCTTCCTCAACCTCCAACACCCCTTGAACAGATTCTCGGTGATCTCGGTCACCGTGTCCGGCAACTCTATCGACCTGAGCGCTTCACAGCCATAGAAAGCTTCCGCCCCTACCGTGGAGACCGAAGACGGGATTTCAACTTCACGTAATGATTTGCAGCCGGAAAATGCGCATTCCGGTATTGTTGAAAAGGTGTCGGGTATGCGAACGCCCGTCAGACCCTTGCAACCGGAAAAATCCATACTGTTTACGACGAAGGTCCGCCCTCCGTGACTGATGGAAGAAGGGATATCCAGCGCGCCGCCCCATTCTTTAGCACTTACCGTGCAATCATTTATATTGGTGATATAATTGGTTATGCAATAATGCAGCCCGCCGTCGTCGAACTCCTCGCTTTCAAACGCGCTGTCGGCAACGCTCCTGACGCTGTCCGGCAGCGTTATGGACTTCAGTTTCAGGCAATCCGAGAATGCATATCGTTCAATTACTTCTAAATCATCGGGCATCTGTACCTGTTCCAGCGCTTCACACCCGCTGAAGAGGGATTCGGGAATGACTTTCAGATGGGCGGGCAACTTGACCGAGCGCAATGAAGAGCAGTCCCGGAAAGCACGATCGCCGATGGAAACGAGGGAATCCGGCAGGTTCAATTCTACCAACTGCTTAAACCCAGAAAATACAGACTCTTTTATCTTTGTCAGTGTTTTTGGCAAATCAAGTTTTTCGACAGGGCACGAACCAAAAGCGTAGGAACCTATTACCAGAAGCCCTTCGGAAAAGTGAATCTGCCTGATCTTTCCACACCGCTCGAATGCATCGCGACCAATTCTGATTAACGAAGAAGGCAAGGTCAATTCCTCAATCTGCCCCCATTCGCAGAAAGCATAATCTCCAATTTCGGTGACGCCATCCGCAATCACAAGATGTTTTACCGGGAGATTGTACATATCAAATCCCCACCAGAAACTGCCGCTTGAAATATTTTCACTCAAATCACCGGAGACAACACAAACCCCGTCGGCCGAAAGCGAGAACGAGACATCCATCCAGTTCAGTTTTCCTTCCAGCACAGGTGCATCTGTCGGGAGATTGCGTCGGAACCGGGCCGGCTTGTGATCATCGGCCAGGCGAGAATAGCGGAACATCGGGAAGAAATACTCCACTTTGTCCACATTCCAGCCACTGATGTCCCCGCTGAATCTGCTGCTTTCGAACATGGCAGTCATATCCTTTACGTTGCTGACATCCCATTTGCTGATATCGCCGTTGAAAACGCTGCCGTTGAACATGTCCGACATATCCGTCACATGGCTGACATCCCACTCACTGATATCGCCGTTGAATGTCTTGAACTTGTTGAAAAGTTCCCGCATATTCGTAATCGCAGACGTATCGATGCAGTTGAGGTCCGCACGGGAGCCCTGACGCTTTATTTCCTCACGGATGGCAGTGATGAGTGCCGTCTTTGTTTTGGGCGTATGCTTGAAGCCGGATGTCTCCATATTATCTATTCATATATTGTTCGTACTTCGAACGGTTCTTTTCCAGGGCGAAAGGAAGGTTCAGTTTCAGTCCTTTGTCACCCCCGAAAGCGGTGTCTGCAATATTCTTGACGCCGATGCAGTCGATTTCCTTGAGGGCAGTACAACCTGCAAAACACCAACTGCCCAACGAGTCGATATGGCCGTCAATATCCACGCTTTCCAACTTGGTGCAACCGGAGAATGCATCATCACCTATTGTTTCAACCCCCTCCGGGATAAAGAGAGACGTGATTCCCGTACAGCCCCAGCAGGAACACGTTCCGATTTCTGTTACTCCTTCCGGTATCTGAAGATGGCCTTCATAGCCGGGCGGGCAGCATCTCAACCTGAGGCCCCACGAGTTCTTGATATACAGAATGCCGTCAATTACGGCATACACTTCATTCTCGCCCTCCAGTACAAATTCCTTGAGTTTAGAGCCATAGAAAGGAGTCTTGCCGTCCCAAGTCTGCTGCTTTACAAAACGCGCATTTGGGGTAAGAACGAAACGTTCGATAGCAGTATAAGCAAATGATTCGACACCTATCTTCTTGAGGTTCTTGCCAAGATGCACTTCACGCAGTGAGCCGCAATTGGCAAAGGCTCGTTTCTCTATCGCTGTCGTGCTTTCCGGGAAGACAATCTCTTCAATAAATGGCTGGCCGCGGAAGGCTTCTTCTGCAATAGTTCCTACGCCGTCGGGGATTGCATACTTCTTGACGTTTCGGCCGCGGGGGAAAGATAGCAAAATGGTTTTTTTCTTATTGAAAAGTACGCCATCTTCCGCTGAGAACTCAGTATTTGCCTTATCAACAATTACTTCCTGCAGGTTCTCAATTGTTGCGATGCCGACTTTTGTAATGGTGGCCGGGAGTTCAAGCCGTTTTAGGGAAGGGAACTGCTTGAAGGACGACCTGCACTCACTGACTTTATAGATGAAACCATATTGTTCAACCTTGGTAGGAATTTTCAATGAAGATACGTCCGCGAAGTTTTTCTCGTCTTCGGCGCTTTTCGGAAAATCAATTACCGAAAGCAGGGCTTCACCTTTCCTGTCGTACTCCACATGAGGGGCATAGTGTACACCGTCCAGTGTAAATGCGTCTTGTCCCCAGGGAAAACACTCTCTCGGAAGTGAATCGAGATCGAAATATTTCCCCTTTGCAAATGTGATGGAAGAAATGTTTGTACAGCCACGGAAAGCGTTACTGGATACGTCTTCAATTGAATCCGTGAACACTATGCTTTTCATGGCTGTGCAATTTTCAAAGGCCTTGCCCCAGATGGATCTGAGACTGGCGCCCCAGGTAATGCTTTCAAGATTAATACAGTTCTGGAATGCTCCTTCACGTATACTTGTTACTTTGTCCGCTAGGACGACGGACTTCAATTTCTGGCAATTGGAAAAGGCAAAGGCGGCGATAGACTCTACGAATTCCGGAATAACAAAGTGTTCCCCAGAATGAGCCGGCGGATAATAAAGCAATTCCGTATACACACCTTTCTGCCGTCCACCATAACGTTCCTGCCCGTACAAGACGCCATCCAAGGAGCGGTAATAGGGGTTGTCTTCGGCAACAGTGACTCGTTCAACTTTAGGGCTGCGGCTGATGGAAGGAATATCGGTAACCATCTTGGGCACGACCACTTCCGTCAGTTCCGGGCAATTATCGAAAGCATGGTTGTCTACCTTAGTCACGGAAAGTTGTTTGCGATGATAACTAACAGTCTCCGGTATTGTCACCTTCCCCGCATAAGTATCTCCTTTAAGTGGAAGTACTTTCAGCACGGATATCGCCCTTTCTTTTCCGTTAACATAATCCTTGAAAACCTCATATCGAATGCCGTCAAATATAAACACGCCATCGCCTTCCTCAATGACGTCTCCCACTTTCCACACGGTCTCGGCAACAGGGGCGGCGGCTTCCTCTCCGGGCATACCGTAGGCGATTTTTTCGGGGAACTCCGTCTTCTTGTAGATTCCGTGCCAGTAGTTGTTTTCCTTTGCGCCGTCGTATAGCCAACCCTTTAATTTCTGAAAAGCTTCCTGGACTTCCTTGTCGGAAATGCACGTACGTGTCACAGTAAGTCTGGCGCCGCCTCCCAATGTGTCAGAGGCTTTCGTATAGCGATAGCCGGCTGTTTTGGCATAGTAGGCACGCTTTTCGTCAACTATCACCTCAAAGTAGAAGTTCTCCGCCATAACAGATATGGTCTCATCCATTTCCCAGACTGGATTCCAGTGCCCTATATTGATCATCTCTTCGCTTGCGCCAAGGAAGGTGATTCTCACCGTTTCTCCGGTCTTGATCTTCTTTTGGGCGGTGCACCTTTTCCCGGTTGACCAGTTCTTGTGGCCCTCGTATGTGTAGGTTTCGGAAAGGTTAATCATAAAGTGTTAGTCTCTATCAATTTATGAAGTTTCGCCGGCAAGCGCATTTTGTAATACTCTATTTTATTTGCCGGGACACAGATTTGTTCAAGTGATTCGCATTCTTTAAAAGCGCTCTTGTGAATAGATTTATTTGTTAAACTATTATTTATCTCATTTTTCCCTATTATTCTACTTCCCGAAAAAATCCACACTACGGACCTCGTTGGATCTATGACCCCCAAAGGCTTTATTGTTACCCATAATAAACTGATTTAAAATGTAATGAAACAATTATAAACAAGCTGTCCTATACTTTACATACTTTTATTTTAGTATTTCGCTTTAATTAAAACAGGCCATTAATCCAATCATCCGGTTCATCCGGTGATTCGTCCGGAAATCTTTCCTTCATCTGGGGTTCGCAGGAGCAGCCGGAGAAGGCGTCGGGAGCCATCTCTTTTACGCTTTCAGGCAAAACGGAATTGTCACAGCCGATGATCACCTTTTCTTTATCCCTGTCGAGCAGGCAGTTCCCTTCAGCACAGTAGGCGGGGTTGTCGGGATGGACGCTGATGGATTTGATCTCGCAACCCTGAAAGTCATATCGGCTGATATACGTGACATCCTCGGGGATGAAAACGCTGCCGTTGTTGGCCTTCGCACGCTCCACTACGAGTTTGACTCTTTCTTTATCGAGATCGTATTGTATCAGTTCGATAAGGTCCTCCAATGCCCCTATTTTCACCTCCCGGTATCTCTCCGGATCGAGTTCTATCAAGCTATCCAACGATTCTTCATATTTGGATAAGGAGTGATAGGGGCTGATATCGGTCCTTTTTGTGGTGTCGCCATCCGGCTCTATGACAGTCGTATTTTGGAACTGCACGATGGAGAACGTGTCATAAACGTCCTCGAAAACCCTGACACCATACAGACGGGAAATGTCCTCCCAGGAGAGCCATTCGTAATAATAAGATTCTTCCGACAACTGGAAGCATATCGTGCTATCCGCACCTTTCTCTGACACCTTGACAAGATTAATCATCTTTTCGTTGTCGTCGTTCTCATCTTTCGCATCAGCAGCGCGCTTTTTCTCAAGCACCTGGCTATCCTTCCAGCACTCTTCATCAAGGAGGTCGGAAAGGTTGACATTAACGGGGATGGAGTCGCCGACATTGCGCCTCGCCGCAGCCAACATCCTGTCAATGACCTCCTTGGGCCCCTTCACGTATACGTTTGAGCAGTAATAGCTTTGCATAATGTTATTCCTTTTCTTCGTCAAAATACCGACATATGCAGTCATCCACCAAGGTTTGGACGCATTCTCCGGGATACGTGTCCTCATCAACTTCATCAAATACCACAATCGTCCGGCCGGAGGCGAAATGCAACTCGACCAGGTCCACTCCGTTGCTGTATTTGAATGTAATGTAAAACTCCACGTCGGTGCCATCAAATATGATTTCGTTCCCATCCTCCCGGGTGGCAACTATCATTGGATGGTTAGCATAGTTTGTGTTTTTTTCCGCCCTCATGCAATCCCATAGATGGGCATCAATATCTCCGTCGAAAGAGTCGGCAAGCACACGAATCTCCTGCCCGGACTTGAAAATGAGATCATTACATTTATTTCCCCTGTCGTCTTCAGTCCAGGTGCTGGATTCGACCCTGAAACCATCCAGCGTTGTTTTCCGGCCGTCCGGAGTTTCCCCGCAGATAAAATTGATGTTTTCCATAATGATGGTCACTCTGTTGGTATCTGACTCTTGGCATATCCCCATCTCTCCCCAATAGCCGGCTGGATGGGGTCAGACGGTTGTCCCCAGTCTTTGTTTAGTATGCCGATGATGTCCTCATAGACTTTCGTGGCGTTTTCCTCGCTAGGGTCCTGATGATACTTCCGCATACTGTCGCTATAACTGTTTTTATACAGGAATGGAGGTTCCGTCCAGTTAGAGATGTCCCTATATCGCTTGATCAATCGAGTGGCATCCTCTCCGGCCCTCTCTAACAACTCAATGCCGTAACCACATTCGCAGGGTTCCTTGCCGATTCTGGATATGACGTAATCCTTGGCGTGCGGGAGCATGAAGCGAATGGCTGGCGACTCGTCAATAAACGTAAGCATTGCAAACTCGGCGAACGACTCCTCAAGAGACAGAATAGAAGGAAAACCTTTGCTATTGAAGGCGTCAAAGTACGCGTGCATCATCCCCTGGATGAACACAACCCCCAATACGATATCTTCGTTGACGCCCTCCTGTCGAGCATAATCCCTTATGTTGTCGGTCACCAACCCGACTTTAGGGGTTATTCTTCCACTCCACCATTTATAGGTTCTTGAGTACAGGCCGAGAAGTGGCAGAAAATCCTCCCGGGGCTCGTTTGCCTGCCTTATTTGTGCCTGTGCGAAATTGCGCCGGTCTCCTATCTCTCCCTGATGCCGGTGACATGCCTGCCAGTGTTCGCCCCCATAGAAGACGTCGTGAAGTTCATTATACTGTGCGATATAACTCTCCCAGACTTTGAGCATCCTTGCCCGGTCGAACGCCTCAAACCGAACCCCTGTTTTTGTCCGCAAATCTTTCAATTTACTTATGCCGCCAAAAGGGAATGGGAGGTTTTCGATTGTCTCAAGCAACTCTTCCTGGGATCGCGTCAATTGTGCGCCGTTCCCGAATTGATAATCAAATGCCATAATAATTTACGTATCGCTACATGAATTCATTTCAAGGCCTTGGGGTATGATTCAAGTATTATCTTGGCAAGTTCATTGTCTTGTCCAAACAGTTTGAAAAGAGTGGCTCCGCGAGAATAGCACTCGAGTACGCCCTTTTTCCGTTCAACGTGGCGGATTGCCCACTCCAGTTCTTCTTTGGATGCAATCGGAGATGCATCCTCGTTCCGTTTCGTGTTGACTAGACATTGCAAGAACAATAATGCTCCAAATTCTGCAAAAGCCTCTTCTTTCTCCCGATTATACTCATATCCCTCCTTCTCCTGTCTGTCAAAAAAGGCATGCATAAACTCATGGAGATACACATATTGCACAACCGAGATAAAGGGATCGTGACCGGGTTCTCCGCATAAGCCAGGAGCGTTTTGTTCTTGTGCTACATCTTTAATATTGCTGATATACAGTGTGATAACACCTTCCTTATACTCGCCGAGGACACGTATTAGTCCAAGTTCTTTCACCATTCTTTCATCCCGGTCTTCCTCTCGCTCGGGAAGCAGCTTGTTGTCAATGAATAGTTGAAGATATGTCTTCCTCTCTTCAGATAAATGTACTTTGTCCCCACAGTTAACCCATGAGAACGAAGGAGGCGCGACTACATTATACCATGCTGGAGTGTCATGAAGCGCCTTAAGTTGCTTTTCGATCTGGAGTAACTCATCTAAAGTAAGACTAGTGTTGGCCGCTGATTCTCTAAGGATATTCGTTTTTAACGGGTCCTCCTTCCTCAATTGCCCTCCATTACTTCTGTGGTGAATGTCTGCCCAAACGCTCATCGTGATTATTCTTGAATTATTAAACTATTCTTTCATGTCGTCATCCCCGAAATACCGGCAGATGCAGTCATCCACCAGGGTTTGGACGCATTCGCCGGGATACGTATCCTCGTCAACCTCATCAAATACCACAATCGTCCGGCCGGAGGCAAAATGCAGCTCGACCAACTCCTCGCCATTGCCGTATTGAAAAGCAATATAGAACTCTACGGCGGTGCCATCAAATACGATCTCATTCCCATCTTCTCTGGTCGCACAAATCATGGGGTGGTTTGCATAGTTCGTGCGTAGATCCGCCCTGATGCAATCCCATAGTTGTGCATCAATGTCTCCGGCGAAAGAGTCGGAAAGCACACGAATCTCCTGGCCCGACTTGAAAATGAGATCATTGCACCGGTTACCCTTGTCGTCTTCCGTCCAAGTGCTGGATTCAATCCTGAAACCATCCAGCGTAATGCTCCGGCCGTCCGGGGTTTTCCCCCAGATATAATTGATGCTTTCCATGATACAAAGAAGACAACCTTATTCATTTTCAAACCTTAATAACAAGCAGAATCCCCTGGGAAGGGCAGCGGGAGTTTTGGCGGCGGATAATATCTGACCATATTTATCTGATAAAGACGGATCTTTTCTTTGCAAAGAATGTAGCACAACGATTGGCAAAGTGAATGTCTTTACATTTGGAAGACTGATTTTTACTTTACCTTGGAATGCGGTCCAAAAATACACCCAATTCTCATTCACGTACCAGTTTCCATCAAAATCTTCAGGAGATATTGGTTGTCCATCAAGCTCAAAACCGTTCAGGCACTCATCGTAGCCTGTAGACTCCCATTGCTCTTCGGGAGCATACTGCTGCAAGATGGCTTCTTTTATAAGATAAACCTTATCAAGTCCCTTAATTTCTCCAGACCAGCGGCCGTCTGTCGTCCATACTCTAATAACTGACATGTTTTAAAGTGTTTTTGTTACCATTATTATTTTCTTGTATTTTCCTCTGCCTTCAAACTCGATAAATCCCTTATCTCTCAGAATCTGAAGTTGTTGGCGGATTTTGTCTTTAATATGGATGTTCCCGGGATGATTTTTCTGCAGATCGGCCTCAAAGGCATAAATATCATTTAAGGAAAAGTATTCCGAAGGAATGGTTTCCATGCATTTGAGCACATCCATGAGCCAGCCCGCACTTTCCAAATCGCGGGTTATGAGGGGAAGCGTCTTCTTGTAGAGAGCACGAACTTTGGCCGGATCTTCTTCCACTCCGTCTTTGATTATGTAGATCCTGCCGCTTTCTGGAATACCTTCAAGAATAATATTGCTGCCAATCCATTCCTTCTTCCTTCCCTTCGGCCTCGTAGGCTTACGTTCCTCTACAATGGACGTCGTAAAGAAATGCTTGGGAACCAGAACAAGGTTATTAACCTTTTCATCAATATGGGTTAGCACCAGCAAATGAGGATTCGCTTCAGATGACAATCTCTTAATCATTGCCGAATAGGCGCTTCCGGCAATCTTTTTCGGAAGACCGGATTGTTTTCTTCTGAAGCTTTTTTGCTCGAACTCGGCACCGCAACGTACGCAGAAAAAATCGGCTACCGGACGACTCGCCTCAAATTGAACGAGATGATGCTCCCCACAAATCGGACAATACAAGTTATCTTTTGTCCAACCCTCAGTAATGACTCTCGCCCTTTGGGTCCCGCTGTGATAACAACGGGCGTCCGGTGTATCGTTCAAATGTAGATCCATAAATCCATAAAAAGATGAAAAACACTATATGAATTTAGCTCTTACCGCCCGGAGGATTCCCACCATCGCCCAGGTGTCCTGCTGGCAGTATGCCCTTAATGCATTCTGACGCTCGGCCTTATCATTCATGGGCTTGTCACTTTCAAAGATGGTAGGTATCTTTGAATCATAGTTGATGTATGCTATATATGCCATGGCTATAGTTTTAGGTTTTTAAATATACAAAAAAATACAGAATGTGGTTTAAAATTTCCTTCGTCGTAAACAAATAATCTGTCCTAAACGAATCGATCCTATCGTCGTACGCGTCGCAGAGGGTGTGCTAGACCTTGCTGGCCACAGCGGAAATATCGCGGCCCTCATGCGTTAGCGAGACCGTTTTAATATGTGATCTAAAAGGGAAGCTCATCATGGATTTCCGGGAGGAAGAAAACATCTTCTCCAACAAATCTTACACTATCTGGGAGTGCTCTGGAAGCCAACTTATGGCAGGCGTAAAAGGCTTTATCCCCAACAACTGATACGGAGTCCGGGATCTCTATGGCAGAGATGTTCTCGCAATAGCTGAACGCTTCTTTGCCGATGCGTGCAAGGGACTTTGAGAGTTTAACGGTCTTCAAGTTCCTGCATTGCGAGAACGCGCGGTCCCCAATGCTGACAACGCTGTCGGGAATTTCAACCGACTCCAGGTCCCAGCAGCCTTCGAAGGCTTTTGTTTCGATATGGCGTACGCCAGCAGGAATGACCGAGTTCTTGCATCCGAAAACCAGCGTCTCCCCATCCTTGGTCAGACAGGTGTTGGATTCGCTGCGGAACAGCGGATTGTTCTCATTTACTGTAATCCTTTCGAGGAAAGGACAGTCGCTGAATGCGCCCGGTTCAAGATTCAACACGCTGGCGGGGATGTCAATGGATTCCAGCTCACATCCGGAGAATGCTTCGCTACCGATGCTCAACAGTGACTCCGGAAGCCTGACAGCCTTCAACGAGCAGTCGCTGAAAGCACCCGTTCCTATGAATGTGAGAGAGTCCGGAAGCTTGACCTCCGCCAGATAGTGGCAGTCACTGAAAGCCCAGGTGCCAATCATGAGAACGGAGTCGGGAATCACGATCCGCCCGAGATCATAAGCACCCTCGAACTCCTTGTATGTAATTATCGCTTCCATTCTTTTCTTTTACAACGAGTTTACTAAATCCTCTTTTCTCGGGAACAGGGATTCTTTCCTGAACGAATCGATCCTGTTATTGTCCGCGTCGCATACGGTGTACCATTCGGATTCCACGATCGATTCGTAATCGACGGGGCAGATGAATCTGGTGTACCAGACCTTGCTGACCACGCCGGAAACGACGCGGTCCTTGTACATCAGCCAGACCGTGCTGCCGACGGCGATGTCAAAAGTCTTCTCCATGCTACAATGATTTTAAGAGTTCTTCCTTCGTTCTGAACAGTCGGTCCTCCGGGATTTCCGCGTCGCTGAAATGCAGGGAGTACCGGACTTCACGTTTGTCCGGATTCTCAATTGAGATGACAATGCGTGTGATGTCACTCCTCACGGCCCGGTTGCCGCTGATGAGCCAGACCCGGTCGCCAATGTCGTATTTTGCCGTTGCTTTCATATTTAAAACCTATAATGCTCTTGAACTGTTTAAAGAACGGATGTTTGCCGTATGCGCCCAAGGCCTCGTTGGGAACATACAGGGTAACTTTCCCAAGTTTGCGAGAACACAACGATTCTTCAAGGCCGGCACATCCGTCCGGATCCGGGGAACAGAGGCGGATCCTCTTGAGCGGGCAGCCGGCAAAGGCCGTTTCGTCAATCTCTTTCAGACTGGAGGGGATGCTGACTGACGTAAGCGAAGCACACTCAAAAAACGCCCAGTAGCCAATGCTTTCCACGCCTTCCGGAATCTCAAGGGACCTCAGCGCGAAACTGCGCATAAAAGCATAATCGGAGATGTGCCCGACACCCGCAGGGATCACCGAAGTCTTGCAGCCGAAAACAAGTGTCCTGCCGTCCTTCGTCAAGCAGCAGTTGGAGACCGACTTGAAAACGGGGTTCCCCTCATCCACGACAATACTTTCCAGGCGGGGGCAGGCGGCAAACGCAGCGGGATGAATGCTCCGGACGGAACTGGGGATCGATACGGAGGTAAGTCTCTTGCATCCGTAGAAGGCGTCGCGTTCGATACCGGATACTCCGTTGGAAATCGTTACTTCCTCAAGACCGTAGCACCAGGAGAATGCCTGGCTCCCGATGCGCTCCACCGATCCCGGAATGGTGACAGACTTCAGTGAAATGCAGTCGCAGAACGCCCCCGATTCAATGACCTTGACTCCATCCGGAATCGTTACTTCCTCAAGACCGTAGCACCAGCAGAATGCCTGACTCCCGATGTGCTCCACCGATCCCGGAATGGTGACAGACTTCAGTGAAGTGCAGTCGCAGAACGCACCCGGTTCAATGACCTTGACTCCTTCCGGAATCACGCACCTGCCGTTAATGATTTCAAGTCTCTTTTTCATTTTTTTGGGTTCTTGTCATCTACCAATAATACGCTGCTTTATGAAAATCGTTACCTCACCTTTTGCCGATTTGCATCAAAAACGTATTTTTGTACTTGTCAAACCCTCTTTTATGCAAGGAAGAAAACCGATAACAGAAGCGGGCTTTTTACAAGAGCCTCTCGCCCAGGAATACTATGACTACGCCCGCTACGTAGTCGGCTCGATGGTCAGCCAGGTGGAACTCAAGTGGGATTCCGGCCAGTCCGGAATGTCCCTGGACGATTTCGTCATGGATGTGGTAATCTCCGCGATTGAGCTTACCAGGGAGGACTATGGAAAAGGCCTTCTCGAGAGGAAAAACGAGAATTCGTTTAAGGATTTCTTTTGGTGGAGAATTAAAAAGGCATTCTATAAGAAGCTGGAAGAACTAAAAAGCGATCCCGGCAGGGCCGTGTTCGACGAGCGCCTCGGAAAGTATTATGAAGGGATGGCCGTTGAGTTCGGACCGCGGGATGAAAATGACGAGCCGTCCGTCATAGACGATAACGATGGCGAGGCAAAAATTCCTGTCACAAGGACGCCGAAGAGAATCAATGCCGACGTCATTCTCTATCACTACAGCGCGGAAAAGGCGCAGGCTTTGGAAGAGAACCGTGAGATAAAGATGTCGTATGTCCGGCGCATACGTGAAATCGTCGCAAAAATGTCTCCGACCGACCAGAGGCTTTTCAATCTGAAATTCCAGTTTGATTTCTCGGATGAAGACTGCCGGATGTGGAAGACGATCAGCGCCCGGAAACACGTCAAGGATCCATTCACAATAATGGCTCACGATAAGTATGGCCTTACCGAAGGATACGCGAGGAAGAGAATCAGTCTGATAAAGAGCGATATCATCAAGAAGCTGAAAGAGTCAGGACACACGCCGGCGAGCTACCGGGAGCGGACATCCGTTCCTATGCTTGAAATGCTTGTCGTCAGGCGGCCTGAACCCGAGTTTGACCTTGATATCGAAAACCTGTCGGAGGCGGACTGCCGCGACATCCTCGTCGAGTTGTTTTCCTGAGCAACGGCTGTTTATATGAAAGGCTTTCATCCATTTTCGTCCCCGGAAGCCGTACGCTACATTTGCTTTTGAAAACAACAAAAGCAGAATCCTATGAATATCTACAATGTCATCATCCTTGATGAAAGCGGCAGTATGACCGCCATTTACGACCAGGCGCTTTATCTCGGGCGTGAACGAGGACAATCCCTTTAAAGGAGTCCCCGTCCTTTCTTTTTTTTGTTTTTGGGAGTATGGCTTGCTCATGCCACCAACGACTTGCAATCGTCGTACAATTTGATTAACTTGCCTGCACAGATCAAGTCCGGATCCACCGTGAAAGCCAACTACACATACCTCTCCGACGGGACGGAGGCAGCCGCATACACCTCCGCCAGCGCCGGGAAGGACTATGTGGGCTCCTTCATCTATACCCGGGGGACCAACAACTCCCACACGCTGGAGAGCGAAGAGGCCCTGAAGGCTTATGCCAAGCACCCGGCGCACGTGGCCGTGGCCAATGAAAAGGTGCGTCCGTTTACCGTCCAGCGCTCCTGCCTCGACTTCGAGATCTAACTGAACCTACACAAGAAGAGCCGCGAAACCGGCCACCGCGAGGAAAGCATAGACGACTTTCCTCAGTCTTTCCGCACGAAGGCGGGCATAGACTTTCTTCCCCAGCCAAAGCCCCAGGAACACGCCGGGCAAGGCGAAGCACCACATCCGCAGGACGGTAGGTGTGACCAGCCCATTTCCTGCACGGAACAGCGACATCGCCGCGTTACCGATCAGGAAATACCACTGCGTAAGCGCGATATACTCATCCTTGCTGTCTGCGCAGCCGAGGAAATAAATGACCGCCGGAGGGCCCTGCATCGCGAAAAGGCCCCCCATCAATCCGGACAGGGCTCCCATTCCCGCCTGTACATCCACGCGGGGCGGAAGATGGATCCGGCCGCTGATAAAAAAGAAATACAGGCTGACCGCGATCAAAACCCCGCCCAAGATGTGGCGCAAAAGGTCACTGTCCACGCCGGTCACCATCCGAACCGCAAAAAAAGACACGGCCAAGAACACCGGCAGGATCACGGCCAGTTTGCGCCAATGCAGCAGACCTCGCATCCGGATCGCCGGGATGAGTGCCGTGAAGATTGCCAGCAAGCCCGACAGGGCCGTCGCCTCACCATACGACGGGAACAGGTAGGGGAGCATCGTCATCGCGATGATGCCGAAGCCAAACCCCGTAACCCGTTGGGTGAAACTCGCGGCTGTCACAAAAAGGAAAAGGAGAAACAGCGTCCACGTCAGCATTGCGACTGCAAAATTAAGGAATCTTTCACATTATCATTTAGATTAACCGGATACTTAAATGACAACGATTCAAAAAGGTCGAAAACATGTATTTCGGGTATTTGAAAGACTCCGCGACATGCAAACGAGCTTTCCAAATAACCGGAAAACATGTAGACGCGGTAATTGAAAAGCCTTGCGACACTGTTTGCGGGTTCTTTGAAACCACCAACTTGCAATCGTCCAGGGAAAAAATGGAGATGATCCTTATGGGGTTGTCTCCGTTTTTTTTGCTAATCTAACGGTTCCAAATAATACACTTTCTTTCCATTCCGCAGAGCATACTCGATCTCGCTCCGTACAGTCGCGTGGCCGTGGCGGTTATAGCCTCGGCGCATTCGGCGTTGATAACCGGCCGTCGAAAATCATGCAGGCCTATGTAGAGGCGACTCAGATCAGGTGATAACCATCACCTTTTGATTCTATAGAACCCGGTCCGGAAACCGAAAACTAGCTGATATCAATGCATTTCATCTCGGCCATATTGACGCAATAATTAGTCTGCGGATGCAGCCTGGGAAATGACAATGGAGCATTCGCATCCCTCCGGCGTCTCGAAAACCACGATGCCACTGCGTGCAGAGCCGGAGTTGGCCTCGGCGGTAAAGGTTAAACGCTCTCCGTCTGTACCGCCGGGCAAGTTGACCGAGACCCATTCCGGTTGGCTCATGAGACCCCAGACCGAATTGGTATTGATGCAAACCGGCGCGCTGGTACCGCCTTCTGCCGGGAGTTCCTCCACCGTATCCGGGGTTAGGGTTAAATACGGCACACTGATACCTTGGCGGATATGTTTGACTTTGCCGTCGGACGTATAAGAACTTACCGTCTTATCGGTCCAGATATTCTTGAAGAATGTCTTGCCGTCCTTGTCGGTGAAGGTCAGCGTAAGACCCTTCGTGACATTGAAATGTCCTACGACCAGTTTTATCTTCATCGGTTCGTGTTCCCGCAATTCGATATAATCCCTGCCCTCTTCCTTCAACGTGACATTCAATTTATAATAGTCGGAAGCGCTCTGGTTGGTTACGGTCATCACGCCGGTGGAAAGGTCCAGGACACCTTTTGCCGCCAGCCAGTTATTCTGGGCAAACACATCCGTTGACGGATCGGTGAAGGCGACGACGACCTGCTTGAGGGATCCGCGGCCCATCAGGTCGAATTCCAGAAGGGGAAGGGCCGGATGGAAAGTCAGTGCCACGGGATCCTCTTCATTGGCCGGCGCATTCGCTGAAGCATAGAATATGGGAGACGTATTGGTACTGCTGGAGTCTCCCGACGAAGGATCAATGACAAAGGTAGCATCGCTGTTGACGGTTACCGGCATAAAACGGTAATCCACCACATCGGCATCTGCGGCCGCTCCTGCAAAACCGATGTCTGCGGCGGCATTCAGATTGGACGGATACTTGGGAGAAAACGGGTAATACGCATAGTACTTGTCCGAAGCCGGGACTTCTCCATACTCGGCGGTAAACGATGCACATGCGCCTTCGTTGAATGTGATGTATGTGAGGTTCGTTCCGACGGATGCTCCGGCATCGGCGCCGTTCGCTACGCTGAATACGGAGATATTGTCTCCCGCATTCCAGGTACTGACACCGGCATCGGTTGCTACTTTGGTATTAAAACCGGCGACAAAGGTGACGCCGCCTTTTCCAGGAGTTGGATTCTCCGGCGTTTCGGCCGGATTGACTTCCTGCTTTGCGCATCCTGCCATCAGCAGGAGGGCGCCCAATATGCTATAATACTTTTTCATGATCGCCAGGGTATTATTCATCGTCTAACTCTTCGTAGTAGTAGTCCTCTATCGTTGACGATTCTGTCGACAGGATAAGGACGCTGCGGTTGAGCAAGAGTTCTATCACTCGCAATTCGGGAGGTAGATAAAGTTCTTTTTTCATAATCTATGGTTTTATTGAAGTATATTGTCTTTATTAGTTCATTTGAAAGTGTGTACGGTTTATGTGAGCAATTACAAAGATAAGAAAATGAGGTGATTCCAAAATGGCACAAAAAAGGGCTTACTGGAAAAACGACGACCTTTTCCAGACAGGCTCTTCTTGCGATCAATCTCGACATGATCCTTTCGAGCACGTTCATTGCAGGTGGTAACTTCCGCGTCATCAAGTAGATCAACTATCTCCAACATGAATGACAATGCCTTCTCTGGGCCGATACAAAAGAATTCTCGGTTATCATTTACCCGACTACCTTCGCACAAGAGAGAGAGGCAATGATGCATAAACCTCTCTACTTCCTCGTACTTTCTTGTTTTGATGGAAGCATATTTCTCGAACGGTGTCGGCACACCAGTAGTGTGGAGTTCTTTCATCCGTTTCTCAACCGTACCAGTAGTCAGGCCAATCTTGACTATTTCATCTCTGAAGCTGGGGTTGGTGAGGATGTAAACGTATCCGGGTTCTTTGTTCATCGTTTATATTGTTATATCCCTAGTATTCGTGTACGGAGCAGATGGTCATGACTGGTATTTGCCGACCATAACTTATTCCTCTTCGTCTGATGGTTCAATGGGTTTCCCCTTGTAAGTCATTACGATATCCTTGAGTTCGTCCGGTGAATTGATCTCCACGTGATCGCAACGACGAAATGGGCTATAAGCGTTCCATAACTGATGAAACGGGTGGTGAGCAACATCAGCATAGCATTCGGACAAATCTCTGGACACACAGAAATAGGCATAGGCAACCTCATCTACTTCCATCGCCTCCTTAATCATTTCATTGTATTTCGCATCCCTCTCCGGGCTATGTTCTCTTCGCTCGGCATTCATCCGAAGAACGTTCTCATATTGACGGAGCCCATTCTCATCAAGCAGAGGAACGAACCATTTTTCCGCCTCCTCTTTTGAACAGGCAATCCAGAACTTGTCGAGTTGCGGGAATGGTATGTAAGAAATGATTGTCATTAGGCTCTCTGCTTTCTTTTAAGGTGGTTATAGTATTTCTCTAGGAATTCGGCAGATTGATAATCCGGATCAATAATCCCCGGATGGCTGGAATCATACGCAAAGAGACCCGTTCCTTCTTTGTCAGCATATATCCAGTTGTTGCGAATCCATTGTCCCAATCCGAAATGTTCATCGGTAAGGAATTCTCCCTTGCTTTTACTAAGGATAGATTGGATTTCTTCCGCAGAAAGCATTTCATCAAGGATATTGAATGCCTGCTGGTTGTTTATGGGTATAGGCTTATTCATAATAGTGTTATTCATTCAAAGAATACTGGCAACAACTAATCCTTAAGCGTACTCCCGCAAAGGGTTATGACTGGGTATTTGCCTACCATATAGTTAGGTTCTATTTCGGCTCTAAGCCAGTTATCATGAGTTGAGTCTGTCGGGAAATAACGCTGTCATAATCTATCTTTTATTGCCCATAGGCGTGTAGATTAAACGGAAATGATCCCCATTTGCAGGAGTTGGCATTCCTCCCTGCGAATATGATGGATCGCTATGATAATGCTTAAGCGGATTCTTAGACACCTTATTTGTCTTGGGAACGGCGGAGCCCATCGAAACAACGCTAACTTTTAAAATGCCTCCTGGAGTTAATGTAACCTTTACCTTGCAAGCAACTTTTTTTCCAACAGAGAAATCCTTATCTGATTGTGCTTGATATATGTTCCCTCTCGCATCTTCCACATGGTAAATGAAGGGTATTTGGGTTTTGTCGGCCCGTACGACTCGAAGTACATATAACCCAGAAGCACGTCTGAATCTTGGATCTCCCAGGTGTTCTCTAGGGGGTTTCGTGCTTGGAGTTGTGGTTACCTTGGGTGCTTTAGGATTCGGAGCGGGCTCCTTTTTTTTGACTTCTGGAATTAGTGTCGCCAGGTCTTGTTTTTTGCAGAGCACAGTACTAGAAACCACCAATCGAGCACTCGTGACCTCGAACGTCACCATGCAACGGAGAATGCCTCCTTCCGCGTAATGAAGCCCAGATCTGGTATTGTACTCTTTTCCGGCAGCGTCCACCAACTCATACTCATAACCGCTGGCCTTGGAAGTCACGTTCCTAATCAGCAACTTGTACTTTCCAGTTGTGCCACTGCGGAAAGGAGCATCTGGTCTAAGGGATCCTTCTGACATCGATTTACTTTTGGACAAAACCTTCAATAACGGATACGCCTAAAGAATCCTTGACTTGTTGATTAGACTCCGAGAGCACACCCTCCAACACAAGAAGGCTACGAGTACAGCCAAGCACTCCATGGGTCTTGTTCTCTGCATCAAGAATAGCTTTGTACTTAACACATTGATAGATTCCACGAAGAATATCATCGTCTGTAGAAATCTTCGACTTTACTTCAACGGCAGTCCTCGATCCATCTTTCTGTTCAAAATACACATCTAGCCGGTCTCCGGAAAGAAGGATAAACTCGGTGTCGCTCTTTACGAGATTGCGGATGCCAACCGATTCCGGATGGGCGTAGATGTACTCTTTGAGTGCTTTGTGTTGAGGCCCTTCTCCAGTTCCGAAGTGTTTTCCAGATCTAATTGCTGCTTCATCTTGTTGAGAATTGATTACCGATGGTTTCAAACAAAGCATTTGCAAAACCGCATCCCAGTGATTATACCCGACAGCCTTGGCATTCTCCGCATCTACAAGAGCTTTCTTTACCTCTAGCGGATAAGAATCGTAGTCAGGGTATACATAACTAAAACCGTAGCTGGGGAGTCCATCCTTCCCATGGACCAGGGCATTTAGCGTAGGGATTTCTTCTCCAGTCTTATTTCTTAGAGCTGAGATCACATCTTCAATACAACCAAGGGTATAGCCAATCCCGGAGAACCTTACCATTCCTAATTCCTTGATAAGATCTCCATAGGTATTGGTCGTGATTCCCATTTTTGCCCAACGGATTAAAATAGGAATAGAACGAGAAACATTGTTAATTGTTTTCTCGGTTTGGCATACTTCATTTATTAGGTCTGGATATGTGGTCATAGATGTGTTGTATTAAAATGGAATATTATGCTCCTTGCAATAAGCTTCCTGCTCCTCGTCGGACTCAAAAATCTTATCGCAAATCTTTATAAATGAACTCTTTGCGTCTACCGTGTAATCCTTCGATGCGTTCATCACCTTCGAAAGCTTCTTGATAAACTCGCAAAAATCCAGATTCAGATTGTTCAGTTTCTCGATAGTATTGTAATCCAGGGCCTTCTCTTTCGCCGGATAAAGAACCCTGGAATCATTGGCCTGCATCAGGATAATGCCGATTCCGAAAGCATTGTTAAGGCGAGCCATCTCCTCGTCCAAGTCCTCGTTGATCTCAAACGCGACAAGGTACCCGAAATTTGCCCAACTACTATTTGAAAGAGCCTGGAAATAGCATTGCTTCAACTGGTAATCCGACTCTATCCTACGCTTAAGTTCGTATGAGAAAATCTGGATTGACTCTTTAGGCTCCGTTGCCTTGAGCAGGGCCAACGTGGCATCGTTCTTAAACTCCTCGAATTGGACGCCTATGATGTCAGGATGGATCCATTTCTGGGCACTATCCACTTTGCTGGATGACTTTTCGTGGTAGATGGTTTTGGCGTAGATGCCTCTCGTCCTCAAGAAACTGCAAAACAACTTGTGCAAGTCACGCTCCTCAAAGTGCTTGACGGGTTCAGAAGGTTTCGTTGGTTCAGTTTCATGGGGAATAGACGGGGTATCGTTCAGTAAACCTTCAATCTCCTCCGCATACTTGGTTATATCGCAGCAAGTCCCAATGGATCCCGACGAGTTCCTCAGTTCCAGGGACATACTCTTGCGTTCGATGGTCTTTTCCATCCACTCGACTTTCCTTCGATGAGGCAGTTCAGTGCCAGGTGCATAGTAATAGCCTCCGCTAACAACCCCAACATAGTAGTAGCCTTCTCCGGACGGGCAAAGTACAATATCTCCGATTCTCAGTCCCTTTATGATGGTCCAGAGAAAACCGCAAGCCAGCCCTGCCGCCGTCGTCGATTTGCCCGGGACATTCGCCATCCAAATCGGAATGTATTTTTTATTGAAATCCCGCCAATTATCGAACAATGAATCAGATAAATCTTCATAAATGTCAAAGTCGGCGCCGATATATCCGTTTTCACGGCACATTTTGGCGTACTTGCCGCCTCGGCCTAACATTACTCTATTGTACTTTTTCATACGAGATGGTTATATAGCTTGCTGGTAAAGACTACGTTGGAAATTGTAGAATGTCCCTCTCGCACCCTCAATGCCTCCCAGGGCGTCTGTTCCTTCCCGGATGGTTCCATACTTGTTTGCCATCAGTTTCGGGAGCCGGTCTGCGTCAAGTTCATCAATACCGGCCTTGACATAGACGGAGACAAGGTACTGGATGAAGGCCACCTGCTCCGGGGTCTGTTTCCCTGTATAGAGCTGGGCGCTTTGGGCTCTGGCAGCACGATTGACAGGCCTCTTCTGGTAGGCGATGTATTCCAGGACATCCAGCAGGTCGCAGTCATCGGCATCCATCAGGCTCCGTATCTGCTTCAATACATCCTCTCCATATCCCTGGTCCGCCATCTGGTTAAGCAGCTCGCGTCTGGTTGTCGGTGAAGACCATTTCTCACGCAATTCCGCTTCATCGGTGAAGAACTCCGGCAGCTTCCCGAACAACATCTGCAAGAACTCTTCGGCACTGACCGGAACACCATCGGGCCCCCAGAACATATCGCTCTTGATGTGCTTGATGCTCATTGTGTGTCCAGCAGACAAGCGGATTTCCAGTTTGTCCGGCTTATCTTCATCTTCTTCACCTGGCTTGCGCTCCGGTTTGCTCGGTTTCGTCTTCTTTTCGGGCATCTTCCAGTCATCCGCGGGGGGAACTACGGGAACAATATCCGGAATATCTTCCTCGCCATCCCAATCCGGGTCCTTGAAGTGTTCATAGGCCTTCACGAAGTCGTAGATGGTGAAGTAATACTTGCCATCGTAAAGCCGGGTTCCACGACCGATGATTTGCTTGAACTCTATCATTGACCGGATAGGGCGCATCAACACGATATTCCGCACATTCAAGGCATCAACACCGGTGGAAAGCTTCTGCGAGGTCGTAAGTATCGTGGGAATTGTCTTCTCGTTGTCCTGGAACTCCTTCAAGTACTGCTCACCAAGACTTCCGTCATTGGCTGCAACACGGACGGCGTATTTGGGATTTCCGTGATGGAACTTGTTTATCATATCACGGATTTTGGCAGCGTGGTCCTGGGTAGCACAGAACACCAGGGACTTCTCGTCTTCCTTGATGTGCGACAGGAACTCCTTGACCCGGGCCTCATCCCGTTGCCGGATAGTGATGTTGCCCTGATAGAAGTCATTCTCCGTATAGACCTTGCCTTCTTCCACCTCGCCGGACAGGATTTCGTCCTCCGGGGAATAGATGTAGTCGTCAATGTTGCTCTGCATCTTGCAATGACGGAACGGAGTGAGGAAACCATCGGCAATGCCTTCCTTCAAGGAATACTCATAGACCGGTTTCCCAAAGTATTCGTAGGTGTTGGCGTTGATATCCCGTCTTGGCGTTGCGGTCATACCCAGCTGGACGGCACTGCTGAAATACTCCATAATGCTTCTCCACCGGCTCTCGTCATTCGCTCCGCCACGATGGCACTCGTCTATGATAACGAAGTCAAAGAAGTCCCTGGGGTACTGACCGAAGTTTGGTTTGTCCTCCTCGCCACTCTCAAAGGTCTGGAAGATGGTGAAGAAGATGGATGCGTTTGTCGGGACCTTTCCATTTTGACGAACGCTTCCGGGGGTGATACGGCACAAAGCGTCATTTGCAAACCCGAAGAAGCCATTGAATGCCTGGTTTGCAAGGATATTCCGGTCTGCCAGGAAGAGGATACGGGGCCTGTTGCCGGTCTTCCTCACATTCCACCTCGTATGGAAGAGCTTGTAGGCAATTTGGAAGGAGATGAAGGTCTTGCCTGTTCCCGTTGCCATTGTAAGGAGGATGCGGTTCTTTCCGGCAGCTACGGCATCCAAGACCTTGTTGATGGCAATCTCTTGATAATACCTTGGAACCTTCTGCCCATCGTTGTAAAGGGGCTGGGCGTAGAACTTGTCCCTCCATTCATCAACATCGCCGAAGGTGCGCTTCCAGAGCTCTTCCGGGGAAAGGAAGTCTTCAACCTCACCTTCTTCGTGCGCAATTGTGTCAATCTGGTAGATGGTATCCCCATTCGTGGCGTAAGTGAAGCGGATTTTCAGCTTCTCGGCGTATTCCTTTGCCTGCATCACGCCTTCACCCACTGGCTTCTCATCGCTCTTCGCTTCCACGACAGCAAGCTTGACCCCCTTGTATTGCAGGATGTAGTCCGCCTTCATCGGTCTGGGCTTGATGGTCTGGCTTATCCTTCCACGGGTGATGGGGACTTCCGTGAGGATATAGCTATCGGCCGTTGTACCCCAGCCGTTCTCTTTCAGCTTGGGGTCAATCTTGGTCAATCTGGTCTGGCTCTCGTTCATAGGGCGTTATATGCGAGTAAAAATGTAATATAGGGCAATGAGGTCTGCCACAATAACCGCTGCGATCAAACCTATTGTGTTTCCCCAAGGAGTAAGCGACAAAACAAAAAATGGGAGAAAGAACAAGCACCCGAACACGATAGCAATAATGTGGTTTGTTTTTTTCCCTTGGTCTTCTTCTAACGGGTTCTTCGCCTCAATTGGTCTATTATCAAGAAGCCGGAATAGTAAATATCCACCAATAGCACCGATGACAATTAGCCAATAGAAAGATGTTGCTTCCCCTTCATATGGTACGACAAAAGTGTATATGTCAAATGCAATAACGAGAAGGATGAAAAAAATCCTTTTCAGCCACGCAGATCTGGTTGCTTTTTTGTCGCTCATATCATAGTTCTCCATTAAATGCCTTGCGGAGAAGGGCTTGCTTCAAGTCATTACAGAGAGTGAGGGTCTTCTGGTAGTTCTGTTTTATTGTATCACATCTTTTTTTAAAGATGTTCAAAACATCTACAATCTTCTTTTGGTCTGTTATTGATGTCGGGAAACAAATCGGGAAGTTCCTCATTGATTTTAGTGAGACATTCTTGATAGTAAGGCCAGTGTATTCTTTTTCAGCATATTGCATAAAAATATCACTTGCCAAATAATGGAATACATATTCTCTACTAATTCCACTTCTTAAAACAATATAACAAGCGCTTTTCCCTAAAATGATATTTTCTCCTCTATAATAAGCGACTTTGCCAAGTGTTCCATTGATAGAGACAAGGAGTGTTTGTTCGTTAAGTGGAATATAATACTTTATGCGTTCTTCATTGGAAACTCGTTTTGTCTTTTCACTGAAAACGATAGTCCCATCATTCAAATTGTTGCCATTTATGAAATAACAAGGTCCATTATCCTCATATTCCGGAGTGCCGTGCAGACCATCGCCAATATCTTCTGCTATTTCTTTAAGTGTTTTTGTAATCCACCCTTCCTTCGGTTCCAGTTCCTTCTTCAATGTCGCTTGGAAGAGGTCCTTTGCTGCTTGAAGGGATTTCTCGGCATTGGCTTTCAGGGCATCTATCTTGGCGAACTCCTGGTCCAGAATATCCACGATACGCTGTTGCTCGGCAAGAGAAACGGGAAATGAGATTTCCATATTGCGAAAATCTTCCATATCCAGGTTCTTCTGTGCCGAACCCTTCCCAAACGAAAAGATAAGGTCGTTTTTGGAGATTATAATCCAATCCAAGAACTGCTGTGAAAGGTCTTTATCCTTTGCTCGTAGCGTTAAACCGCTATCGTTCAAGAAGAACTTACCTTGAACAAAACGAGTACAAGTTTGCGACATAGCAAACCGAGCAACAACAAGACAATTCTCCCTGTTGTAAATGTCCATCAGGAAGGTTGCCTCGCCACCACCATATACTGGAAAGATAGTACCTCCATCTTTTTTCCTAACGACCCTCGTTCCATAATCAACGAAACAGGCATCGTCAAGTTTCATTGTCTTCCACCCTTCTCTCATAGCATCTCCATAATCTCGTTCAACAATCGCTGGCTATCGGCGGCGAGGGCTTCAATCTCGGCGGCAATCTGCTGGGGCGTACGCTCATCTACGACTTCCACCTTGTTGGGGTTCTTCACGGAGAGGTCGTAGTTGTCATCCAGGTCTGCCACCTTCACGGACCAGGAGTTCTCGCTATCCGCCTTCGTTTTCTGCTTCTCCACGAAGTCCGCCAGGTCATTCTCGTTGAGTGGGTCGGTCTTTCCCAGGGTGCGGTCCAGGTTCAGTTGGTAGAACCAGACCTTTTGCGTGGGCTCACCTTTCTTGAAGAAGAGCACGATGGTCTTCACACCGGCTTGGAATACTCCGGAAGGAAGGTCCAGTATCGTGTGGAGGTTGCATTCTTCCAGGAGCTTCTTACGCAGTTCAACGGATGCGTTATCGGTGTTGGACAGGAAGGTGTTCTTGATGACGATACCGGCGTTGCCTCCTGCTTTAAGGTATTTAATGAAGTGTTCCAGGAAGAGATATGCGGTTTCTCCGGTCTTGATGGGGAAGTTCTGCTGCACCTCCTTACGCTCGCTTCCTCCAAACGGCGGATTTGCCAGGATATTGTCAAACTGGTCCTTGGTCTGGACATCGGCAAGGTTTTCTCCCAGGGTGTTGGTCTTGATGATATTCGGCGACTGGACCCCGTGAAGGATCATATTCATCATTGCGATCAGGTAGGGCAACGCCTTCTTTTCCTTGCCGTAGAAGGTTGTCTTTTGCAGTTTTTCCTCGTCGGCGGTCGTATGAACCTGCTGATGCATGTAGTTGTACGCCTCGCAGAGGAACCCGGCAGATCCGCAAGCCCCATCATAGACCGTCTCACCGATCTTGGGATCCACGACCTCAACGATCTTCCTGATCAGGGGACGAGGCGTGTAGTACTCACCTCCGTTGCGACCTGCATTGCCCATCTTGTTGAGGCGGCTCTCGTACAGGTAGGTCATCTCGTGCTTCTCCTCGCTCGTCTGGAACTTCAAGCCGTCAATCTGTTCCAGGATGTCCCGAAGGCAATAGCCACTGACAAGCTTGTTGCGGAGCTCGGCGAAGATCAGTCCAATCTTGACCTTGATGGAGGTGTTATCCGTTTCTCCTTGCCCCAAGTTCTTCAAGTAGGGGAAGAGCTTGCCATTCACGAACTCTATGAGGTCATCGCCAACCATCGCGTTGTGGATGTCGTACTCACCGGTAGCGGTTCTCGGCATAGCCCAGGTATTCCACCGGTACTCTTCAGCCATAATGGGGGTATAGACACCACCACCCAGAAGAGCGGCCATCTCATTCTCTTTGTCCAGGTCATCCAGATACTTCAAGAAGAGTATCCAGGAAGACTGCTCCACATAATCCAGTTCGCTGCTGCACCCCTCATCGGTACGCAGAGCGTTGTCTATATTCTTGAAGACTTGCTCAAAGGCCATAATGCTGTGAATCGTGATTCTTGCTATCCAACAAATTTAGCAAAAAATACACGATTCCCGCAATAGCAGCCATTTAGAGAGCGTTTCGGCTTTACCGGAACCGGCAGCCCCGGGCTTTGATTTCTGCCAACAATCTATTATCTTTGACCTTGAACCGTTTAACAGGTAGCATATTATGGAGAAACCCTCGAAAGCACCGTATCAATCCCCGCTCACCGAGGTCCTGGGGATTCGAACCGAAGGCATCATCTGTAGCAGCGGAGATGCGACGATGAACGTAACCTACGAAGAAGAGACGATATGAAAAAGAACCTGATGACCATTCGGGGACTGCTTGCAGCGCTTGCATCCCTGCTTCTGTTGTCGGCCTGCAGCAAGGACACCACTCCTGCCGCCAGCTCCAGGATACACGTCAGCATCGGAGCCGGATACGGCACAGAAGGGACCAAATCCGCCGTATCGGAGGAACAGGGCTGGGGTGCCCGCACGCTCCTCTTTACCGAGGGAGACCGGCTCTTTTTCAACGAGAACATCGATGACGATTACCGGATGGGAGGTACACTGACGGCGGTGTCGGTCAGCGAGGACGGGAAGAGCGCCACCTTCTCGGGGGACCTCACCGTTTACAAAAATACGGACGGCAATTGGGTGGCGACGGAATATGACCTGGCGAATCCCGATGACCCGATGATGGAGTTCCGGAGTGCGCCCAGGGGTTACCTCATCCACAAGGATGCGCCGGAGGACTGGTGCACTACATATATTGATGGCAGATACCCCGATTTCAATTACCAAGTTCATGGTCTGTGCGGCGACGTGAACACCCTGATGCGTTCGGTGCTGGAGGTAAACGGCATGTACAGCAGCGACAAAAAATGCTTTGAGCTTGGAGCATTATTCCCTGTTCTCAACTGCACTATCAGCGGGTTGACTCCAAACAGCGAGTTCTACGTGCGAGTGGAAACAGGTAATCAAGACCAGCTTTATGAACAGGCCGTCACTACCGACGACGCTGGAACGGCGCGATTCGTAATCACATTTCCTTTCCGTGAAGTATGCCGGCTCCAATTCTCCGGCAACTTGTCTGATCTTATTTTTGGCGACATAGATTTCGAAGTCAATCTGGGAGCGTTGTCTTTAGGCTCCAAAGTTTATAACGTCACCAGGACGGCTACCGCGGTCCAGTAAGATCCCAAACGGAAGGATTGGATTTGCCATACAGGCCGATTCCCGAATGGAGTCGGCCATTTTTTTGTTCAAGCCATAATGGCATACTGCTCCACGATCTTCCCATCTTTGTAGATCGCCCATCCTTTCTTGCCGCTGCGCAAGGTTATGCCGCCGTACCAGCAGCCGGGTTGTTTTCCTGCTGCCTTGGCTCGTTTGAGGGCTTCTTCGGGATTCTTGAAATAGTAGGTGACCATGGCGGCAAAGCTACGGAACAGCCTTGCCAGAATTTGTCAAGACCTATAAGAATCGTATATTTTAACGCCGTAGCCCATCCATACCCCCAGAGAACAGCGAATCCTTCCTCCGACTATTGGAGAACATCCATCCTAAGGAGAAGATTGCCGCATATATCGAAGAGGGCATTCAATACTCCGGAATGTGACGCATTTGGATTTTTGCAAGATAATTCTTTTCTTTACATACCGTATTTGCCAAATAATCAAAGCCATAGTTTATGACGACACAAGCCAAACTGCAGTACACCCCGCCGATGAGCGAGGAACTGGACATCCAACCCGAGGGCGTGATCGCCCTGAGCGAAACGGGAGTTGAGAATCCCGACATTGAAAATACGGACATTTAACGGAAGGAGGAAAGCAGTATGAAAATGCGTTGTTTGATGATGGCAGCGGCTGCGGTGAGCGCGGCGCTGGCCCTGAGCTCCTGCAACCGGGAGCAGCTCTCTCCCAAAACCGGGGACGCACGGCAGCTGACCCTCACCGTGACCCTTCCCGGGGAGGCGGGCACCCGTGCGGTGTTCGAGGAAAATAAAGATGCCACCGGAAAATTCCTGGGCCTGAAGACCAAATGGGAACTGGGCGATGAGATGTCCGTGGGCATGTCGGGTAGCGATGCAAGCACCACCTTCAAGGCCGTTTCCGTATCTGAAGACGGCAAGACGGCCGTTTTCTCCGGAGAGGTGCTTGCCGAATGGGGAGAATTAAGTGACGGCACGCCCTTCTGGTCCTGTTATCCCTCAACGGATATGGATTGGCGTCAGCAAGACGGGACGCTGGCGAACCTGTCCGATTACGATTATCTGTGGATTTATTCCGATTATTCCGGCGGGAAACTGATTCCAAACGAAGACAAAACAAAGCGGGAAATCTTTCTATTCCGCTTTCCAGCGGGCTTCGCGTTCTGTGACGAGTCGTTCAGCGGGAACATTACCTTGGAGATTTCCGGTGCTATGATTATGAGTGTATCTAAGATCCTTGATCAAATTCCCGCCACCGGCGAGAATACCATCCAGGCGGGTCCCGTGGCAGTTTCGAAAGGGGTGTTGACCAGCGATGTTTACGTTGCCGCCGGATGCTGGGAGAATCCTTCCCAAGTCAATATCGCCGTCATCCCGTCTGACGGGAGTTTCGCGAAGAAATATCAGTTGAATCATGAAGACGGCCTCGCGCCCGGGAAACTGTACACCATCACCAGCGTGGAGAAGCTGGACCTGGTCGCGGAAGCCGAATTCGTGGACCTGGGGCTGAGCGTCAAGTGGGCGAAGTGGAACCTGGGTGCGACGCAGCCCGAGGAATACGGCAACTACTACGCCTGGGGCGAGACGGCAGCCAAGACAGACTACAGTTGGGATACCTATTTCGATAACCCGAGCGGCGACGGCGAAACCTTCACGAAATATGCGACAGACAAGAAGACAAAGCTTGATCTCGTCGACGATGCCGCCAACGCAGCCCTGGGCAGTAAGTTCCGGATGCCGACGGATGCAGAATGGACGGCACTGCGAAACGAAGCTAACTTCAAATGGGATTGGACGGATGATTATGAAGGCACCGGTGTAGCCGGTCGGATTGTGACATCCAAGGTCCCCGGCTACGAGGGCAACACCATCTTCCTTCCCGCCGCCGGCCGCCGGAGCGGTACTTCCCTCAACAGTGCCGCCTCCGACGGGGACTACTGGTCTTCCTCCCTGTACGGGTACAACTCGTTCAGCGCAAGGTTCGTGTTCTTCAATTCCGGATCAGCGTACATGAGCTTCTACAATCGCTACTACGGCTTCTCGGTCCGTCCAGTCAGCGACTAACCAGATCCCCCGATCAGGTCGGGGATGACCTAGAAAACAACAGCCTCGGAGCCTATGCTTCGGGGCTTTTTTGTGTCTGGAAACACAGCAAACGCGTCATTTAAATACCCCGTTTACATGAAAACGGTTTCCGTATTTGTCCTACGTCCAAATACACGGGGCCGGCCGGTCGGCTGATGCCGACTCCGGACAGGTTTGCCGGAAAACCAATTCCCGCTCCGCCTTCCGCCCGCTTCCGCAAAGTTCTGGGACTATTCCAGCCGGCGTCGGCGAGACGGGCATTTTCCACTGCTGTATAACTATCATTCAATCAAATAAAGCGGAGATGTCCTCGTTACGGGGATGTCTCCGCTTTTATTTTTTTAAATTATCCTCTATGTGTCGGCAATGTTGCCCAGGATCACTTTTTGAACAAATCCGAATGTGTTCCTGTCCTAATTAGATTGAGGATGTGAAGATCGCCGTTATCCTCCTTGTTATAGACCAACAACCAGTCC
>Ga0310691_10001762_pt1 | contig 31520 bp, 24 predicted proteins | sample 176DNAGHGlowgp2_FD_203887 | JGI IMG/M metagenome (GOLD analysis project Ga0310691, IMG submission 203887) | Sheep rumen microbial communities from Palmerston North, Manawatu-Wanganui, New Zealand - 1766 DNA GHGlow gp2 (v2) (version 2) | ecosystem: Host-associated > Mammals > Digestive system >... | reverse complement strand
CTTATACATAATATATACATTATAAATAGGAATCAAAGACTTCCATCCTGCTTCTCATGCTTTTGTGAAGATTTTCCACATAGCGATTATTACAAGAATACAGAATACTATTGCTACAACAATTCCTGCAACCCCAAGACCTGCAAACAATCCAGTAATACCTCCTAAAATTCATGCAGCTTCTTCATTAGTTAATCCTGCCTCATCAAGTGCAGCTTTAACTTCTTCATTTTCGAATATATCATTAAAACTTTCAATTTCTCATAAATCCATAGTATACTCCTCATCAGAAGCTTCTAAATTATAAACATCTTCTACATCAATATCTTCAACCTCTACAGCAGCAACATCTTCTAAAGCTGCATCCTCAGCATCTAACGTAGCATTCTCTACTGCATAAACGATGTCTTCTTGATCAGCAGTAACCTCAACATCTTGGGCATAAATAGGCATAGCCACAGAACCCACCAATCCAGCAATAGCAAGTAAAGATAGTAATTTTTTCATAAAAATAGTGTGTTAAAATATAAAAATAAATCATGAAACATATAATTAACATATTTAATTATAATTTCAATACAAAATATCATATTACTCATTTTTTCAAAAAAAGAAAAAAGCTGAATGGAAATTTCCAATCAGCCTCTCCTTCATTTCTCTCCTAAAAACGAAGAGATAAATGAAATAAGAAGAGTAAATTATACATACGCAATATATCGAACGAATGTTCTAATCGCGACCTGAGAAGAATTATCAGGCAATCCTGAAATAATCTCTAGATAAAATCATTAAACTTAGCATCTCAATTTCTAAATTGTACTTTTGAGAAGCATAACCAACCCCTTTATTTCTTCCAAGCTACCAATGTCGAAGAAATGGAAATTTAGTAAGTAAATAATTGAGTAAATGGGAAGAATTTAATCCACACAAAATAAATAATTAAATCCAACAAAAAGCACAACTTAGGTGAAAGGGATGATAGCATTTTGTTTTTGTTACGTGTACTTTTTTTATCATTCAAAATGAATGATTTAGATTAAAAAATCTAACACGGATTTGAATCACTATCCAATACAAACAAATTCCTTGAATACAAATATACAATAAAATTGCATAAAGATTCACCAATTACTCTGTATAATTTAAAGATCTCTCCTGTCAATTACGCATCAAAAGTAAAAAACAAATAATACTACATTGACGATATAAGTATAATCCAAACACCCTCTTTTGTCAAATTTTTTAATAGATTTTTTATTAATAATTAATATCTAGTATTTCTCCATCATTTATAACAAAAATAATTTAATTATTGATTAAAAATAAAGAATATATATTCTAAGTACAGCCACATTTCATAAATGTGTACCATAAATTTAGCTATAATATTAAACATGAAAAAGAAGCTCCTCCACTTATGTTACGGTTTTTTAGCAAAATGTGCTCATAGATATTTAAAACGTCACAAGCCAACAGTAATCTGAATAAACTGAAGTGTTTGAAAAACATCCTGTCGTATGATAATTTTTCAGACTTTAGAAAAGTTTTTCCCGAATAAAAAAATATCGACATCTCCAAAAAACTTCAATGGAGAATTCTGACTTTCTTTAAGCGTATTTGAAATCACTGAGCGATCCCCCTCTATTCTAAATATGATTAAAGTTTGCACAAAAGCCTTATTCAAATCAATTTTCTGAAAAAAACGTTATGATGCAATCGTGCTAGAATATGGAATAGACAATCCGTGAGAAATGGACTTTATACTGAAAGTGGCACATCCTGATATCTGAGTTTTTACAGCTATCGATGCAGTTCATAGTGAACAATTCTGAAATCCCCAAAAGATTGCTAGTGAAGAAATAAAAATGGCATTGAATACTAAATCTCTAGTTTTCCTAAATGCAAACGATGAATACGCTCAACAATTAGCTCCAAAAATTAAAGTAGATAAACTAATGTACAAAACTTTTGATACAGACAATATCGAAGCAGATATATACTTTGAATCTCATTCATTCAAAAAATGAAAAGAGAATGCTGATTTAAAATCACATTTCACTCTTCATATTAAAGATCAAGAATATAAAATCGAAACTAACCTATTTGGGAAAATGAATTATGGATACATCTGAGTTGCTGTTTGAATTGCTGAAACTTTGGCATATCAAGGAAAAGAGGATTTACACTTAAAAAATAACGATAAGCTTGAATTAACATATAAACTTCAACCTGGTAGATTATCAGTTTTTGACTGAAAGTTTAATACATTGATAATTGATTCCACATATAATGCTTCACCTTTAAGTGTAAGAAAAACTATCGATACAGTTTATACTATCAGAAATAATTGTTTCTCAAAAAGTGAAATCCGACTCATATTATGAGATATGAGAGAACTTGGAGATTTGACAGAATCAGAGCATCGTAAACTTGCCGGATATGTTTCTCAATCTGGAGATCAACTTTTCCTTTTAGGTAAATCTATGAATGATTATTTAGCAGATGAACTAGAAAAAATCTGAGCCACAAAAAATTTAACAGTTTGCAAAACTTTGAAAGAATTAAATAGAATAGTTGAAAATAAATTAAAAGAAAAGAAAGATAAAAATCCTATTATTCTAGTCTTTAAGTGAAGTCAGAATACAATATTCCTCGAAGAGTCTGTAAAATATTTTTTAAAAAACAAGAAAGATGAAGAATCATTAACTAGACAATCAGAATTCTGGATGAACAAAAAATCAGAATTTTTAAAGTAATTATTTTTGTCATTCTGAACGAAGTGAAGAATCCAGGGAAATTCCCTCTCCTAATAGGAGAGGGCTAGGGTGAGGTTTATAACGAAACACACAAGATTCTTCGTCGTCATTATATTCCTTCTCAGAATGACAATTTACACATAACAAGCTAAAACTATGCAAATACTAATCACCTGCCCTTTCTGATGTGCATCATTACTAACTAAAGAACTAAAAAGGCTTAATCTTTCATTAATAGAATCACATCCAACTGCAGTTTTGAGTGAGTGAACATGGAAAGATATCTATCGCATCAATTTATGGTCAAGAATAGCGAATAAAGTTTATGCTGTAATGTGAGAAGATAAAATCACAAATTTTGACCAACTTTTTGATTTTGTTTTATCATTAAGTTGGAATAACTTATTCGTTCAGACTACTCAATTTTCACTACATGCATCATGTAAAAATTCTCAAATAATGTCAGAAAAATCTCTCGTTTCAGTTGCTCATAAAGCCATTCTGACTTCTTTAAATGTTTTGGAAGATACAAAAACTGATCCAGACAAATCGCAGGAAGTTTTCCTTTTCATGTCGTGAAATAATCTAAAAGTATGTATAAATACTTCGTGAGCATCGCTACATCAACGCTGATGGAGGACCCAAACTTGACCTGCCCCTTTGAAAGAGAATTTAGCGGCTGCTATTATCCTACTTTCATGATGGAAATTCAATAAACCATTGATTGACCCATTCTGTGGTTCTGGAACTATTGCGATTGAAGCTGCTCTACTTGCTAGAAATATCGCTCCATGAAAACATAGAAATTTCGCATTTCAGCAATTCAAAAATTTTGACTTCAATATTTGGAATGAAATCCTTTTGAATGCAAAAAATTCTGAATATACAAATAACTATCAAATCGTCGCTCGTGACATAGATGAAAAAGTTTTGGGTTATGCAAAGATTAATGCTCAAAATGCATGAGTAAGTGATTGTATTACATTTGAGCAACAAGATTTTCAGTCAGGTTTAATGCTTTTTGAATGAGATTTCTGGCTAATCACCAATCCGCCATATTGAAAAAGACTAAACGCAAACGACGATTTAGCTCCACTTTACGAAAAATTATCTGATTACCTGAAAGAATGTTATGGTTGAGTAATTTCATCTTATCCATGAATGTGAAAACTATTCAATTCAAAGCATTTCTCACATAAACAATTATATAATTGAGCAGATGAAGTTGATTTTTATTGGAAGAAACCTGTGTAATTATTTATTTGATTTTTTCCTATTATCTTCTTTACATAACATTTGGCAATTTTCAGCCGTAGTTGGTCATCATTCACTTCGTGGAGTAATATGGTCAGCTTCCATATCTTCAAGATTAAAATGTTCTCAGCATTTTACACAAATTCAATTCTGTCTTTCATAAGCTTCTCTTTTCATTTTATCAGTAAATGCACGAATACTCAAATATTTTTCATCACGAGTAAGTACATAAGGATAAATTCATGCTTTTTTTGTTACATCCTCGTCCATCATTAATTTTTTAATTTGTTTTTCTAATTCATCTGTATTAACTTGTTTATCTTTGAATTGATTATATAATGCTCACCGATTTACTCATTTCATTTCTTTTCTATAATTTGGGAAAGTAGCTTTTACCCAATTTATAACATTTTGAAAATATAATCGTAATTCATTAGCATTCTGATTATGTTGGTGGTCTGCCATATATTGATTAATAAATCAATTTGAAATCCAATCAATCGCAGTTTCCAAAATTTCCTGACGAATTGCACTTCATTTCACATAATCATTTCAGATTTGATAAGCTGCACATCAAGTTTTACTAAAATGTCTTTTAGCATCAGTAAGCCATTCTCATGTATAAATCGCATTTCTAAGCTCTTGTGGAGTAAGTTTTTCTCATGCAAAATTTATCACTTCAAACCAATCTAATCTTTCTTTATCAGTTCATTCACAGAAATAAATCATTAATTCATAATCTAAAATTTGGTTTTGTTCGTCTTTTGTTAATCAGTGAAAATATTGAGCATTGATTGAATAATCTCAATTCACATACTGACAAATGGAAATCGTTCTCTGCTGTCCATCTAAGATTTCAAAAGTTCCGTCATCATTTTTCATCCAATACATAACATTTAATGGAAAATTTTTACGAACAGAATTCACAACAGCTTCTCTCTTTTTATCGTCATAAACGAATTCTCTCTGATATTTTGGACGAATATTCAGTTTCCCACCATATCAAACAACTCATTCTTCTTGATTGTCTACATAATCTTTGGCAACTTCACCAATAGTAATTCTTTGTAATTCAATTTTCATAATAATAAAAAAGAAAATAAAAATTGATTATTTTTTACGAATGATTACCCTCGCAAAGCATGGTTTTCAATTAACTTGAGAAAGATATTTTCACTTTGTTTTTTCTGTTGGTCATGTTAACATACTATACCTTCAAATTTCATCTAATATTTCAAATTGTTCTGGATTATATTTATCCATAAAAGTTATAGGCACTCACATAATTCAATCATAATCACAAGGAATATCTGAAGTTTTGTTTACATTTATAGCATCATAATTATCAAAACATGGATATTCCTCTGAATTATAATTTTTATATAATATTAAATCCTCATATCTTTCCTTATAGTCTAGATTTGTATACCAACGAACTCATTTTACACGAATAAATTTATTTCAACTTTCATCAATTCTGCATCATGAAGCCGTTAGCGGATAATCCTTTGGAACTCAAAATTCACGGTCTCAACTATGAATGCTTGCTCACAACCATATTTGATTATTTTTTATTAATGAAAAAATTTCTCTGTATGTTATCGCATTAACATTTCCTATTATTAAAAAAGATTTTTTATAGTTTATTAACTGTGTAACATATTCACGAAAAAGTGAAAATGGTGGATTTGTTACCACAATATCAGCCCGTTTCAAGAGTTCTATGCTTTCTTTACTTCTAAAATCTCAGTCTCATTTGAGTAATGTTAATTTATTTTTTCATTTTCATGTTTTCAAAAGATATTCTACATCTGCCAAATTTACAGCTCAATCTTCATTTGCATCATACACTTCATTTATTTCTATTTTATAAGCTCTCGGTTTTTCATTTTCTAATCATTTTATTTCAAAGAGTGGCAATTGTGTAAAAGCAATTGGAGAAGTAGAATATCATGTAGCAATTAACTTTTTAAGTCAAAGTGGATTAAAATTTGAAGCAAAATACTTAAAAAAATTACTTTCATAAGGGTCATCACAATTACAAAAAACAGTCTTTCATTTAAAGTGTTCTTTGTAATACTTTAATTCTTTTTCTATATCTGATATTTGAGTATAAAACTCATCTTTTTTTGCCTTATCAGCATTTCTTAATCATATATTCTTTGGCATAACGAAAATAGTTTAGCGACTAAAATTTATCAGCCGAACTATTTTCCCAAAAATTAAAAAGACGACTGATACTATCGTAGTCGCCAAACATACCTTTCAATATAACGAAGTTTCTCAACTAAGTGATAAGAAAGCGATAATACCAATCGTCTTATTCACTCAGCTAAGAAAAGTTGGAAAAACTTTCCGTTATGGTATATTTGGCTCTTACCTTATAAAGTTATTTTCTCCAAAGGCAAGAGAAAAATATTGTATTCTTGTCCCAAAAAATCCCGTTTATATAGTTTCGTAGTCTGATTTTTGATTAATTGGAAATACCTATTCAAATCATTATAATTATAGTTAGTTTAAATTTTCTCTATCCACATGGCAAAAGAAAAAAAGGAACAATCAGCTTTTAAAAAGTTTTTTGCTCCTGTAAAATGAAATTGGTGATTTTTATTAAAATCATTTTTTTCACACTGTTTTTTTTCTTTTTTCACTATCCTAACAGTTGAAATTTTTAAAAGAGCTACCACATTGATAAAAGACTATGATGCTGAATGAGTAAAAAATCTGATTATTATTTATATTGTAATCGTATTGGTATATATCGCATTTAATTATATAATTAGAAATCAATCCATCGGTATCCAATACAAGTGAATTCAACTAATTCAAAAAAAATTATTTCCTGAATTCTTCAAATTAGATAATACTACTGTAGAAAAATTATGAACGTGAAAACTTCAATTTATTATGAATGATGGGATAAATCTGTGGTGGTGATTATTCAAAAAACTTAGTGAAAGAGTACCTGACCTAATAATCACTTCTATATATGTATTATATCAGATTTATTTAACTGGGTGAATAAAGTTTATAATTATCTTTCTTGTAATTTTCTGCATAATCTTCCTTTTGATAAAAAGTTTTCAAAAAAGACGTTTACCAGAAATGGTAAGTAAACGCTGAATTATGGCTGAACATTGAAGACAATTTGTAAAAATGATTATGTCCAAAATGGAAATTTTACAAAACAATAAAGAACAATTTGAAATAGAAAAAGATAACGAAATTTTACAAACAGCCTTTAAATCACATATAAAAATAAACAATTGGGCTTGGTTAATTTATCGGGTTTGAACTATCTTCTCATTTTTGCTTAATATATTTATACTATACTATTGATATTTAGTCATAAACAATAACTGAGATTTATCTCTATTCGTATGATTACTTGCATCTGCTACTTTATTCCAAAAAGTAATAGACAATTCTGCTCAATTATATAAAGAATTTACTAACGAATTCGCAGGAGTTCAGAAATTGTGGGATACTTTTTCAGAAATCCCTAAAATGAAAAATACATTCAAAGATACACCATTTAAATATAAATCTGGAGATATTGAAATTAAAGATATAACTTTCGGATATACTGAAGATAGAAACATATTTGAACATTTTTCATTAGATTTAAAATGATGAACAAAAACTGCTTTTGTTTGAGAAAGTGGAAGCTGAAAAACGACATTAATGAAATTAATCGCATGATATTTACTACTCTCGGAATGAGAAATATTTGTCGATAAACAAGAAATTCATCATGTAGATTTATATAGTTATTTTTCTCATATCTGATTTTTAACTCAAGACCCTTCAGTTTTTGATGGAACAATTTATGATAATTTAGTATATGCTTTGAAAGAACAGCCATCTGACGCCAAACTTAAGAAAGTTATAAAGGCTGCGAAATGTGAATTTATCTACGATTTTGCTGAATGACTTCAAACAGAAATCTGAGAAAAATGAGTTAGATTATCCTGATGACAAAAACAGAGATTAGCTATCGCAAAAATTATGCTCAAAAATCCTGATATAATCCTACTCGATGAGCCAACTTCTGCATTAGATAGTTTCAATGAAGAAGAGATTTCTCAAGCCTTAAATAATCTTTTTGAATGAAAGACTGTAATTATTGTTGCTCACAGATTACAAACCGTAAAATCTGCTGATAGAATATTATTATTTGAAGACTGAAAAGTTATCGAAGATTGAACTCATCAATCATTAATTAGAAAGAACTGAAAATATAAGAAAATGCTTGATTTACAATCTGGTTTTTAATTACTAATTAATAATGGATTTTCCCCACGAAATAGTTTACAAAAATACTCGTAATGCCTATGCCAGAATTAACCGTGATGGCATAGTAGTTTTTACTATTCCAACTAGACTAAAAAATAACGAAAAATTCTTGACTGAATTTTTACAAAGATGAGAGAAATTATACCAAAGATATTCCAAAAAAGAAAAACTGAAAGCAACTACTGATGAAGAACTTTTGATATTTTGAGAAAAGCTTTCTTGGTCAGATTTTTTTGATAATGATAAATCTTATTCCAAAGCCACAAAAGAAAAAAAGCTGAAAGAAATTCTTTTAGAATATTCCAAAGAATGGGTTGATAAATTTTCAGATCAATTATGAGTTCCATATAAATCTTTATGAATTAGAAAAATGAGAGCTCGTCGATGACAATGTTCATATAAACAAGATATAGTTTTAAATTTACAGCTCGTTCATTTACCTCAAAAATATATTCAATATGTAGCTGCTCATGAATGTGCCCATTTAGTACAAAAAAATCATTCTGATAAATTTTGGAAAGTAGTAGAAATTTTATATCCAAACTATAAACAAATCAGAAAAGAAATGAGAAAATTTATTTTAGAGTAATTTTCCTGTCATTCTGAGCGTAGCGAAGAATCTTATATATCACACCCAAGATCCTTCACCTTCGGTTCAGGATGACATATCAACATTTAGGCTATTAAGCTTATGTATGATTTTTAACTTGAAAACATTCAGCACATTTGTATAAATGAACACGAGATTTTTATTATCTTTAAATTTTAAAACTATGGCAGACATTACACCTCTTGAAAAAGTGAGAAACCTAGGTATCATGGCTCACATCGATGCCTGAAAGACTACTGTAACAGAAAGAATTCTTTTCTATACAGGAAGAACACATAAAATCTGAGAGACTCACGACTGAGAATCTCAAATGGACTGGATGGACCAGGAAAAAGAAAGATGAATTACTATTACATCAGCTACTACTGTATGTTTCTGGAAAGGTCATCATATCAATATTATCGATACTCCAGGGCACGTTGACTTTACAATTGAAGTAGAGAGATCTCTCCGTGTACTTGATGGTGCTGTTGCTCTATTGGATGGACAAGCTTGAGTAGAACCTCAAACTGAAACTGTATGGAGACAGGCTGACAAATATAATGTTCCTAGAATGATCTTCGTCAACAAGATGGATAAAATGGGAGCTGACTTTTACGCATCAGTTGAGTCTATCAAAGATAGATTAACTGATAAAGCAATTCCTATCGAAATCCCTAACGGAGCTTCTGATACATTTGCCGGAGTTATCAATCTAGTAAATATGAAATACTACACTTTCGAAGGAGAAAAATGAGTAAATGTAGTAGAACACGAAATTCCAGAAGAATTAAAAGCTAAAGCTGAAGAATATAGAGAAGCTTTGATAGATAGAGTTTCTATTTATGATGATGAATTAGCTGAAAAATATCTTGAAGGAGAAGAAATCCCTGTAGAACTTTTGAAAAAAGCTATCAGAATATGAACATGTAGTGGAGATTTATTCCCAGTAATGTGTGGATCTGCTCTTGGAAATAAATGAGTTCAATTAATGATTGACTCAGTTGTAGATTTCTTACCTTCTCCATTGGATAGAGGTGAAATCATTGGAACTGATCCAGATGATCCAGAAAAACAAATTACTAGAAAGTCTGATGTAAATCAACCAGCTTCAGCTATCGCTTTCAAGATTATGACTGACCCTTTCGTAGGTACTTTAACTTACGTTAGAGTTTACTCAGGAGTTATTAGATCAGGAGACATGCTTTTGAATCCTATCACAGGACAAAAAGAAAGAGTTGGAAGACTTTTGATGATGCACGCAAACAAGAGAGAAGAAATTACTGAAATATCTGCTGGACACATTTGTGCTTTCCTATGACTAAAAGATACTAGAACTGGAAATACATTATGTGATCTCAAGAATCCTATCGTTCTTGAAAGTATGACATTCCCTGAACCAGTTATCTCAATCGCCGTTGAACCAAAATCAAAAGGTGATCAAGAAAAAATGTGACTTGCTCTTTCAAAACTATCATATGAAGATCCTACTTTCACATACCATTCAGATGAAGAAAGTGGTCAGACTATTATCTCTGGAATGGGAGAATTACATCTAGAGGTACTTATCGAGAGAATGAGAAGAGAACATAAAGTAGAAGTTAATACTGGAGCTCCCCAGGTAGCGTACAGAGAAACTATTACTCAAAATGTTGAATGAGAATGATTATTCAAGAAACAATCATGAGGACGTGGACAGTACGGACATGTTGTATTGAAACTCGAGAAAAATGACGAAAAGATTTACGATTTCGAATCTCAAATCAAAGGTTGAGTTATTCCTAACGAATTCATACCTGCTATCGATAAAGGAGCTAGAGAAGTGGTTGCACAAGGACTTTTGGCTGGATATCCAATCATCAATGTTAAAGTTATTCCTTTCTTTGGATCTTACCATGATGTGGATTCTTCAGAAGTATCATTCAAGGTTGCAACTCACAAAGCTATGAAAGATGCATTCTTCAAAGCTGGTCCAGTTCTTCTAGAACCTATAATGTCAGTAGAAGTAGTTACACCTGAAGAATATGTAGGTACAGTTATGGGAGATATTAGTTCTCGTAGATGACTTATCCTTGGACAAACTCCAAGAGGAAACGCTACTGCTATCGAAGCAAAAGTTCCATTAGCTGAGATGTTCGGATATTCTACTGATCTTAGATCTAATACTCAGGGTAGAGCTCAATACACAATGCAAATGTCTAATTACGAAAAAGTACCTGATGCTCTTGCAAAGAAGATTATCGCTGAAAGAGCTGGAACTATGAAATCTGATGATGATGAATAATTAATTATTCATTTAAATAAACAAAAAGGCTGATTCATAATTGAGTCAGTCTTTTTTTTTACGTTTGATTTTACATTATTTTTAAGTATGCTAAATCACGTAAATTAACATTTTAATTCATAATAGATAATCAATGAAAAAAACACTTATTGGATGCCTAGTTATGCTACTAGCATTTTGATTAAACTCTTTTGCATTATGACAGGAATGTTCTGATTGCTTAATCATCACAGATATAGATGAGAATACAAAAGATGAAGAACTTCGCGAAGCAATAGAATGGATGTACGAAAATTGATTAACAATATATAATACACCAGAAACCTTCATGATTAATGATAGCCTAACCAGAGAACAAGCTTCAAAATTTTTTGCTCAATTCGCATCAAAAGTATTGAATAAAGATTTCACAGATGACACAGATTTAGATAAATTTTCTGACATTGAAAAAGCTGATTCTTCACTAACATATTATATAATGCAAGCAAATCATTTATGATTATTCCAATGATTAGATGGTAAATTTATGCCACACGATAAATTAACACAATCTCAAGCAATTACTGTAGCGATTAGAATGCTTGACTGAAATTTGGATGAAAATAATGGATATCGATTTAAAAATTATTTCAAAAATGCAAATGATTACTGATTATTAAAACGATGAGATTTTGACATAACTACACTAGATACAACAAACATAACTAGATGAGATATGGCATTAATCCTATATACTTTATATAAATATATAACAGATGCTGACGTTTTTGGAGTAATGGAATATAATAATAAATTAGTAGATATTGCCACAACTTGTATAGACAGTGAAAAAAACGTCTGGGACACTTATAAAAACTGATCAGCCGAAGAATTAGAAATAGCCATAAACAATACAATATTTCAATGCAAAGAATCAATTAAACAACTAAAAGAATTATGAACACGAAATGGTGATGATTCTCTATTGAATACAGTTCTCGATTACATAGCAAACAACATCTCATATTATAATAAAATGAAAAACTTAATTCCATACCAAGATATAGCTGAATTATCTGACACTGAAGAAGAAATATATAATACAATAGTAGAATGATTAGATAAACTTAGCGAGAAATCTGAAAAATATAGTAATAAATTAATAGAAATACAAAACAAATTTGCAAAAAAATATAGATTTGAATTAGAATAATTGGATATAAATAAAGAATATTCCAAAAAAATAAAAAGACTGATTACAATTCAATCAGTCTTTTTTAATTATAAAGAATCTATTATTCTAAGATTATTTTTTAACAGTTTTCTTTTTCACTGATTTCTTAGTATTAGTTTTTGATACTGTTTTTTTACTTTGAGTTTTTTTCACTTTTTGATAAGCTTTCTTTCCTTCTTCATAAAGCTCTTTTCATTCAACATATAACTCTTTTGAATCACTAAGAAGCTTCTTTTTGTCAGCGTTTGTCTTATTTTTCTTTTTTGCGACTGCCACAGTTTTTTTTCACTTATCAAACAACTTTGTTCATTTTTCTACCAATTCTTTTCAATCATCCAAAAAATCACAATTACCAACCAACTTTTTACATTTTTTTAATAAACCTGATAGTACCATTTGATTAATAATATGATATAAAAAACATCAACTAAATGATACAATAATATTTTTAAAAATCAAGAATAACCAATATACACCGTAAATACAAATTTTAGATATTGACATTATACATTAAAAATATATAAGAATATGACCACATCGGATTAATTTATCGATATGGAGGTGAAAGGGATACCCAAAAATCCTAATAACAAAAAAATAAATATTATGAGTGTTTTACAAGTTTTTCTCAGCTACACATATTGCAATGGTTGTAGCGCCCAAACGAGTGATGGAGGATGTAGATACGGATGGACTCCACGCACTTGTCGGAGACACAATTACTAACCAAAATCCATCGGCACATATTGTGCCGATTTTTTAATTTTCTATTGATTTTTAACAGATATTATACATAATAAAAACTCACACCAAAAAAAAATAAAAGATATGGGAAAAGAACAAAAATTGTCGACATTAGTTCTTTTTAAGCCAATGGCCTTAAAAAGAAATGGAGTAAACCCCATGCTCAAGAAACTTTGTGCTTTTGGAGAGACTCAAGGCTTTAACATTGCCGAGCTGAAAACAGTCCGCCTGAAAAAAACAAAGTGGAGAGAATTCTACGCAGAACATGAAGGGAAACCGTTTTTCGGATTACTCGTAGACTTCATGGCCAGCCGTAAGGTAGTTGCCATCCGCATCGAATACGATGCAACCGACGAAGGCTTCATCGACAGATTCCGTACATACGTAATCGGTGCAACAGACCCAAACAAAGCTGCCAACGGGACTATGCGAAGCTGCTTCGGTTCTAGAGAAGAATTTGCAAAAGGTCTTCCATCAAACGGAGTTCATGCATCCGATTCCCGTGAATCGGCTCAACGCGAACTGAAATTCTTCTTCAGAAATTGCAAGGATTAAGAGGTTTTTACCTCCTTTCAAGGGTGAATATTTCACCCTTTTTTTATTTTAATTCAACGCACTGCATTTTCCCATCTAAATCCTGATATTCCAGCTTCCATGCTGTTAGTTGCATTGGAATATTTTCATTTTCACGACCATATAAATAATCTCATTGAATCGGTAGTCAATGATTAGATAAATGATATCTAATCTGATGAGTCCTTCATGTAAGTATTTGTAACTGCATTTTTACCAATCAATTCCATATCTCCTCAAAATCCAAAACTTTTGTAATTCAAACTTTAGGTGTACAATTTGGAACTTTTGCAACCACAGTCTCCTGTATATAATATGGTAATCAGACTTTTTTCATTCCCTTTAAAAATTCTGCTCACTTTGAAGTAATTTCACAAACTGCACGATAATATTTCTGTAAAGGTGTAGATTCTTTTTCTTCTAAAGTGGAAGATTCTGATTTCTCTTGAAAAAGAGATTTAAAATGTTGGAGTCATTTCTCCGTTTTTGCGATAATCATCAAACCATCAGTATCCTTATCTAATCTATGAACCAATCCCGCTCTAATAAAATTTCCATAGCTAGGTAAATCTTTATAATGCTGATAAAGAAAAGCAACTACTGATGGTTTTTTAGCATCTCGAATACTATTTGGATGAGAAAGTACTCATTTTGGTTTATTTAAAATAATATAATCCTCTTCCTCACGAACAATTGGAATATCTGTTTCTTCTGCTTCATCTAAAATAATTGGCGATAAATAACGCTCCAATTCATCAATCTGAACATTATCTGATGGCTTTAATTTGTATGATTTTTTTACTACTTTTCAGTTTACTTGAATTCACCCCCTTTCAATAATATGGTGAAAAAAATTTCTTGAATAAGAAAATTGTAAACTTAATCGTGAATCAATTCTATCTCATCATTTTCACCCATAAACTAGCTCCTGCATCATAAAAAAAATAATAAATCTGATTTTAATCTATTTTTTCACTAAAATTATACAAGTGAAAAAAATATCAAGTAAAAAAGTCCCCAAAAATTTGCATTTATTTTTTTTTTATTTATAATCAATCTAGGTTTATTTATTTAAACATAAAATTATGACACAAACACAAGATGAACAAAATGTACAAACTACTGGGGAACAAATGTCAGAGACAGCTCCAGTTGCTGAAGAACAAAATGTTCAAGAACCTACTACACCAGATTTAAGTGCAGTAGATTTATCTACTACAACTTCTGAAACTCCAGCAGAAAAAGTAGAAGATAAAGAAGAAGCAAAAGAAGATGTAAAAAATAAAACCGAAAGTGAAGCTTCTCAAGATTTAAATAATTCAGAATCTTCTACTGAGACTACGACAGAAGAAAATAAATCTGAAAATCTAATTCAAGACTGAGTACAGACTGTAGAAAATGCTGGAAAATGAATAATCGAATGATGAAAATCTGCAGTTGAATGAGCAGTTGCTACTACAACTAATGTTGTACAAGGTGGAGTTGAAACTGTTGTTCAAACGGGACAAGATGTTGTTCAAGTTGGACAAGAAGCAGTTCAATGAGCTATTGGAGCTGGTCAAAATATTATTCAATGAGCAGTATGAGTTGGACAAAACTTAATTGGAGGAATCACTGATACATTTAAAAATGCAACATCCAGTGGTGGAATCATTGAATGAGGTAAAGCAATATTTCAATGAGCAGTTGCAACTACAACTAACGTTGTAAAAAGTGGAGTTGAAACTGTTGTTCAAACTGGAAAAGATGTTGTTCAATCTGGACAAGGTGTTGTTCAATGAGTTGTATGAGCAGGACAAAACGTTGTTCAATGAGCTATGTGAGCAGCTTGAAACGTTACACAATGAGTTCAATCCACAATCCAAAACACAACAAACAGTGTAAGCGGAGGAATGCCTCAATGAGGACAGAACATTGCAAATTCAGTTTCACAATGAATTCAAAATGCAGGATCTCAAGCTAAAGGATTTTTCACTGGATTATGGGACAATATAAAATCTAAATTCTCAACTAAAGATGCTAATGATATTTTACAACAAGCTTCAGCTCCATTAGAGCATCCTCAAACTCCTGTTGCTCCACAACCAGCTGCTCCTGTTGCTGCTGCACCTGTTGCTCCACAACCAGCTGCTCCTGTTGCTGCTGCACCTGTTGCTCCACAACCAGCTGCTCCTGTTGCTGCTGCACCTGTTGCTCCACAACCAGCTGCTCCTGTTGCTGCTGCACCTGTTGCTCCACAACCAGCTGCTGAAGTTCAACCTGGAGATATTCAACAACCAACACAAACAGCTTAAAATATTTTCATAAGAAACTCCTTAACAAATATTAAGGAGTTTTTTTATAAAGAGAATTTGCAAAACATTTCAAAATTTATATATTACCCTTACAAAAAGAGGAAGATTGGCCGAGTGGTTTAAGGCGCACGTCTCGAACACGTGTATTCGTTCACACGAATCTAGGGTTCGAATCCCTAATCTTCCGGATTTTTGATTATATTTATTATATAAATAATCTAATGAAAAGAATCCGAGATAAATTTCTGATATATTTAAAAGGTATGTTAATGTGAGCATGCGATGTAGTCCCATGAGTAAGTGGAGGAACTATTGCAGTAATCACTGGAATATATGAGAGATTAATCCAAGCTATCAAAAATATAGTTCCAAATCTAAAACTTTTTTTCACATGAAAATGGAAAGAATTTTGGAAAAATATTGATTGAACTTTTCTATTATGCTTAATACTAGGAATCGCAACAAGTATACTACTTTTTGCAAATATAATAACTAATGCTATAAGAGATTATCCAATATTAATTTGGTCATTCTTTATGGGATTAATCCTAATTTCTGCTGTATTCCTAGGAAAACAAGTAAAACGAAATTGGAAGACTATTCTATGCTTAATTATATTCTGAATTTTAGCTTTTTTCATAACTAATCCATCAAATACTCCCCTCTCAATCACATCTACGTGGCGATGGACTCTAATTTGCGGTTCTATCGCAATCTGTGCAATGATTTTACCTGGAATTTCTGGTAGTTTCATACTCGTACTTCTATGAATGTACGAAACAATAATGTTAGCAATTAAAAACTTTGATATCGTTACAATATGTATTTTCTGAATATGAGCTGTAATATGACTTATTTTATTCTCAAACGTTCTTTCTTGGCTATTCAAACATTATAAAATGATAACTCTGGCTTCATTGACTGGGTTTATGCTAGGTTCTTTGAATAAAATCTGGCCATGGAAAGAGACTCTGAATAAAATCTGAGACGAGCTCGTCACATGAAAAAACATTCTGCCAAATCAATTTGAAACCATCACATGAGAGAGTAGTCAGATTTTATGAGCCGTTATTTGTTTCGTGATTTGAATTGGGATTGTATTATTGATTGAGTTTCTTGGGAAAAAGTTTAGCAGAAAATAATATTTCATACGGAACGAACGATTAATCATTTTGAATCCTGATAATCGGGATAAAAAATCTACAGTTTTCCCCTCTTTTTAAAGAGGGGGGACCGCTTGCGGTGGGAGATTTAAAAATCCTCAGTCGCTACGCGTTCACCCAGCTTAGCTGGGCAAGCCTCCTTTAAAAAGGAGCAAAAAATGGATTCTTCGGCTAAAGCCTCAGAATGACGTAGCACAGAAAATTTATTTGAAAACTAAAACTGAAAAAGTAAAATTTAATTCAGATTTATAAATTAGATTCATTTTATGATTATCTGAAACGAACAAGCAGTACAGACACTAAAAAAATACATTAACAATGTAATCGAAACCTGAAAATGAACTCAGTTTTTTTTGTTGGTTTGACCAAATTGAATTTGAAAAATCTCTCATGCAAGAGCTATAATTGAAGAAATATTGTGACCTTATATGTATAGTGATTGCCTATTCGTTCAGGATTTCGAACCATTTACTGGAAAATTTCATACGATTCCAGTTGAAGTTAAAGATGATAAGAGATATATCCAATTTCCTGATGAAACTCAACATGAAAATTATGGAGTAAGAGAAATGAATGAATGGCTTCTGAATTCAAGTTTTTCATGAAAAAGATTTCTCTTGATAGAAAACATTCAGAGAATGTCCAACTCTGCGATTAATGCATTCTTAAAATCAGCAGAAGAACCACTAACTAATAGATTTATAATCGCAACAGTACCTCATATTTCTATGGTTTTGGATACGATTCGTTCTCGCTGTATCACTATTCCATTCAATACATTAAATAATGATGAAATGCAGAAATTTGCTAATGAAAATCAGATTTTCACTGATGATAAACAGCTTCAAACTGTAATGATTGCTATGGCGATGTGAAAACCATGATTTCTAAAAAATATCGCAGAAAAAGTGAAGAATAATGAAGATTTGGGAAAAAATTTAAGAAAGCTGACTACATGATTACTATCTGATAGCAAACCAAAGTGAGAATTATATCAAGCATTGAAAGCGATTTCAGAGCAATGATTATTAAACGATTTCTTGGAATGATGGATTGCATATTGTAGTGAAAAATGAGATTATCAGCAAGCTGAACGCCGAATTCAAATGAAAAAATATCTACAATCTAATGTAAATCAAGATTCAGTATTGTTGTATGGTTTGATGAAATAATTACTCAACAACCACATTAATTCACATATCATCAAAAAAATCTTCTCATTTTTCTATTCATTCCTCAACATCTATCCAATATCTTTGAATAAGTTCTCAATCACTTGGATCGATTATTTCATTTTCAAGTATTCATCAGCATTTTTGAATAGTTTTTGCTGATCAAATATTAGCCTTATCACAAACTAACAATATTTCATCTACTCACATATCTGCATAAATTGGCAAAACCGAAAATAATTGCACCGTCGCATAACCACGCTTTCTTTCACTCGGACGAATAGAATATCAAATATGTCATCAATGCTCCAATAAAGCATCATTTAATTCTAGTCTAATACTAATAAATCAAATCAATCTATCATCAGATTCACGGATTAACAAAAATTGTTTTCACGGTACATATTTTTTATCAACAGTTTTTCATTTTTCTATATCATCCACTAATTCCAACCATCATTCATAATCGTCTAAATATCTTTTCAACCCTGATACTCCATAAAGATTTGAATCATTATCAAAAAACTCTTGCACAGTCTCCAGAACCTGCTCTTTATATTCTAATGTTGGTTTAATTAGTTTTAATTTAATCATTATTATTCTTTTCTTTGATACATTATTTCTGGATTTAAGTTTACTGGATATGATTTAGCATCAAATATTGATTTGAAACCAGATTTTTCATTTTTTGAAGTATCTATAGCTTGAATTTCTGCATTTCCAAGGATATTCTGTAAATGAGCAAATCCATCAATCAATAATGGAGCAGAAACCAACCCGAGCTGTTTAATCACCCAAAGTAAAAATGACAAATCATCGAGAGCCTCCTGCTGAGTAGCTTCTTCTTTATATTTTTTCCAAGGCTCAGCTTTTGAAATATATTCGTTAGCAGCCTGAACCAAACGATACCAATCTTCCACAAATGCTTTCGTATTTGCATTTTCAAGGTAAGTTTTTTCCATTTTTTCATTATCCCACTCCCCTTCAATAATGGAAAGTAAAGAGAAATCTGAAAGTCCCTGCTTGAAAGCATTCCATCTATTCTGGTCGAATTTTCATTCAGTTATTCAGTATTTCTTTCAAAGATTTGATACTCTGTTTACTAGATTTCCCCATCATCCAATCAGAATTTTTTCTCGTGTTCAGTTAAATCTCTCCCAAGAGAAATCTCAATCTGAACCTAATGGAACGTCGTTTAATAGATAAAACACCAAAGCATCTCTATCATAATCACGAGAAACCTGAATTGGATCCACTACATTTCCAAGAGATTTACTCATTTTTTGTCAATCAACCGTTAGATATCATGTAACGAATTCCTGATCTGGAAGACGATTACCTGTCGCTTCAAGCATTGCTGGCCAATATGTAGCATGAAATTTTACGATATCTTTTCAGAGAATATGAAGAATGTATGTATCGTTATCTCGGAATTTACCATTTTCTCCATTTCTATAACAAAGAGTCATATAATTAAACAATGCATCAAACCACACATAAGTAACCTGTTCTGGATCCCAAGGTAATGAAATTCCAATTCAATTATGCTTATTTTCTCTAGATATTGAAAAGTTTTCTAATCATGATTTTACAAAAGCTTTCACTTCATTAAATCTTGTTTCAGGCTCCACAAATCTTGGTTTATTTGACCACAACTCTAAAAAGAAATCTGAATATTTTTTAAGATTAAAAAATCGATTTTTTTCTGATACTTTTTCTGGTTTAGTTAGATGATCAGGACAAAGTCAATCTGCATTTAAATCTCTTTCATTTTTGAAAGCTTCACATCATACACAGTATAATCATTCGTATGATCACAAAAATATATCCTTTTTTGATTCATCACTTTCAGCCTCAGATTGATTGTAAACTTTATTCAGCATTTTTTGAACAAATTCAGCATGATCATCTGCTGTAGTTCTGATAAAATCAGTATAAGAAATCTGTAATTCTTTCCAAATCTCTACTGATCATGTAGCGATTTCATCAAGGAAAGTCTTTACATCTTTTCATTCAGATTCAGCTTTTTCTACCATTTTTTGACCATTCTCATCCACTCATGTAGAAAATTTTACTTCATATCACATAAGTCTATATCGCCTAGCATAATAATCGGCAATGAAAGAACTATTTGCATGTCCGATATGAGGCAATCCATTTGCATAGTAAATTGGCGTAGTTACATAAAATTTCTTCTGTTGCATAAATCAAAAAATGAAAAAATAAATCTGAAATTTAGAATAACGTTTGGAATTATAAATTCAAGAAAAGGTTATAAACTTTTTAAAGAAAAAACCCCTCCAACGAAACTAGGAGAGGCAAATTCCCTAAAAAAGGGAAAGCCGAAAAGCACGGCGAAACATATACAGGCGTTGATAGTGACGGCACTTCCACGGACTTTTTTATATGAACGCAAGCACGCGTATATCACTGCTGCAACTAATTTTACTATATAAAAAACAAATGCAGTATCAATAGTTTTTTCAACATATTTTTTATAAAGTAAAATACTTGCAATTAAAACTAGAAAAAATATCCTCATACCAAGGCAAATAAAGATTTACGGCATACCAAAATATATGAAAGAAAAATCAACATTTACTTCAAAAAAAATAACATCAAAAACAATAAAAAGAAAGACTCCCTCAAAGAGTAAGACTTCTAATATCAAAAAAAATAAATCTGAAAAAGATAACTCCATTTTTGCTAATCAAGAAATTAAACAAGATTTACAGTCATTCTATAATACAGAAGCAAAAAAATATGCAGAAACTCGTAAAAAGTTTTGGCATGAAGAGAAAGCTATTCTCGATGCGATTACTCCCCTTTTTACAACCCACTCGGCTTCGCCACTCCCCCTCACAGGGGAGAAAAATTTACCTCTCTGTGAGGAGAGGGGGACCGCTTGCGGTGGAGAGGTTGTTAAAAAAATCAGAGTTTTAGAATTCTGATGCTGAAGTGGAAGATTTGCAACATTACTAAACCAACAATTTCTCTGACAATTTAGCTACGTAGGAATAGATTTATCAGAAGAACTACTCTCCTACGCAAGCAAAGAAAATCCTAATTTAACATTTCTTCAATGAGATATTACAAAATTCATTACAAACTTTGAGCAAGAATCTTTTGATTTAATAGTTTGAACTTCAAGTTTCCAGCACATACCAACAACTAAAGAACGTTCATTTTTGATGAAACATTTCTATCGTTTATTGGATTATGATGGAATGTTATTAATGACTAACTGGTCATTATCAGATTGGTTTATAAAAAAGAATTGGAAAATCGTATTAAAATCCAGAATTTTGTCATGGTTTAAATTTGATAAATGAAGTGCTCGTGATTTAATGGTACCACGAACCGATAATCAATGAAAAGTCTACGATAGATTCTACCACTTCTTCTCATTAAAAGAATTAGAAAGACTGGCAATATTTTCCGGTTTAACTATTAAAACAAATACGTATATTAATGAGAACGGTGAATTTACTGACGATGAAAAAATATCTCGTTCCTCTTTATTCATCGCAGAAAAAAATCCTGTTATAAACTAACAAAATATTTATTTTATCTCTTATTCATAATAAAATGAAAAAAAGCACTAACCTCTTATTAGCGATTTGAATCGCTGGACTACTATGAACTTCTTGCAGTTTTGCCTATACTCAGGAACAAGAAGAAGCTTACGAATGGGCTTATCAATACAGGATAACGACACAGCCAACCATCGAAGCAGCAAATTTGGATTGAAATCTAACTAGAGAAGAATTAGCAAAAATGCTGACAAATTATGTAGAAAATATTGCTTTCACATTACAGGCTTCATCTCCATGTTCATTTTCAGATGAAGATAAAATCAATGATAATTTAAAAGAATTCACACAAAGAATATGCTCATATAAAATCATGTGAACTGACGGAAAAAGCTTTAACCCAAGAGGAAAAGTAACCAGAGCAGAATTAGGGACAACTATTTCCAGAATGCTATGGTGAGACAGATATAATGTAGATTGAAAAGATTACTTCATATATCATCTTAATGCACTAAAAGAAAACTGAATTATGAATGATATTCAGACTCCTAATAAAATTTTTGCTAAGAGATGAGATACTTTCGTAATGTTGAAAAGAATTTACGATAACTTTGGTTCTAATATAAATCTGAATAATTGATCTACTTACTACGAATGAGAATCCGACAATAATGATATCATTTCAAATCTTTATGCTAATTCAAGTGTATTATATCAATCAAAAGACTGAACTAAATACTATTACGATGGAGATTTCTTAAAAATATTAAAAAATCTAGCAAATAAAAAATGAGAAAATGATTTGAAAAAATACCTAGAAATAGAATCAGAATATTTCAAAGATGGATTAAATCAATTAACAGAATTAGATGATAGTAAAATTAATGAAATGCTATGAGTTGATTTGGATAATATAGATATGGATAGTTTAAATGCAAAAGAGAAGAAAGAAGTCATAAGCAAAATCATAAAAGGAATGAATTCTGCACTAAAAAATAATGAAGATAGAAACGAAGAATATTTAAACAGTCTATGAAACATTATTAAGAACCTAGATAATGATAAATTCTGACTAAAAAACAAATACGAAGAAACTAAGGCATTTATAGAAAACACTAATTCTTTCCTAAAAAATTATTTTGATACTATATACAACATCCTAGAACTTTCTGTAGAAGAATGAGAATTGAGTGATACAGAATGAATGGCTCTAGTTCTTGGATTAATGGAAGAAATAGTAAAATATAATGAAATGGCTGCTTCATACCAAGAATACATCGAAACTTGGGCTACAAATACAATGCAACTCCTTGGATTAAAATAAAAGATAAAATTTCAAATCAGATTTTATAATTTTTGAAAAAGATAATGCTGATAACTATGTGATGAAAAGCTGGAAGTGGGAAATGAACCGTTTCCAAACTTTTGGCTGAAAAACTATGATATGAAATCGTTTCAATTGGAGATATGAAAAGAAAATTAGCAGCCGAAATGTGAATCAACATCATAGAATTTAATAAAATGGGAGATAATCCTGAAAATGCAAAAGAATTTGATTTGAAATATGAGGGATTCCAACAAAATCTGAAATTAACTGACAATATAATATTGGATTCTCGCCTATGATTTTACGCTCAGCCTAAAGCTTTTAAAATTCTCCTAGATGTGGACGAAGAAATAGCTTGAGAAAGAATCTTTAAAGCAGAAAGATCTACAGATAAACACGCTACTAAAAATCATGCTATAAAAGAAGTGAAAGAGAGAAATTCAAGTGATAAAGAACGTTATATGAAACTTTATAACGTGGATTTATGGGATCCGAATAATTATAACTTAGTAATAGATACTAGCGAACGTACTCCTGAAGAAGTTTTGGAAATCATACTCGATGAATTTAAAGCATACAAACGAAAGAAATGAATCGCTGAAACTGACGAAGAAAAAAAAGAACTTAGAAAATCCAAAAGAAAAACAAAGCTGATTAAAGATATTGCATTACTTTTGGCTATTATTTTAATGACATGTCGATGGCTGTTTACAATTATGAATGAACAGAAAAAAGCTGAATTAAGAGAAAATAATGAAACTGTAGAAAATAACGATATCGAAGAAGTTATTCAAGAACTAGAATAAAATTATCAATACTCAACAGGAGGCCAGATAGATTCATCATTTAAAGCTAGAACATCTTCTGCTTCTTGTTTATCTTGTTTTTCTTGATTTTCATTTTTTCGTTTAGTTCATACTTCACTCTGACCGTTATTCGAAAACTCAAACAAATCTCTATACAAATCATTAATAACAATTTTTGAGGAGACTCAATCATTTCACTCCTTATTAGTTCTAGTATCGTTTGAATTTTGATTATAATAAGCAAACATATCAAAGACTAATCACAACTTTGAATCTTCATTTCAATCTTTTAACCATTCCTCGTTTTTTAAATAATGCTCAATAATTGGAGGATACGCGACACTTAGTTCTCACTCATTTCAATTATTATTTCTATATGTATTTTTAATTTCTGGAATCTTTATAAGTATTTGATTTAACTTATTTTTTTCTTCAGTATCAGAATTTTCAACGTTAAATTTAATCATTTTCAAGAATGAAAATAGCTTTTCATTACTACCCTGATTTATTGGTTTTGTTAAATCCTGCATATTAGGTTTTATTCACTGAATCAGTGCTAACGAATTATCCACTATTTTCTCTCATTTTACTTTATTTGTAATATAATGATGAGCTAATTCCGCATCTTTGTAAACTTCATCCATAGTTCAAACAATATTATTCTGAAGACCTTCCAAATATTTAGACAAATCATCGGATTTTAATATATCATTAGATTTTACAACTTCAGAGATTACTTTAAAAATTTCATCTTGTCCAGGTAAGATAAATGGAGAATCTACATAACTTTCATCTTTTCAGATTTCAAATGTATTCTTATCTCCTGCATTTACTCATAACTTTGACTTAATTTTCAAATGTTGATCTGGATTTTTTGTATCATGGCTGACAGAAAAATCCACTCAATCAATATGTCATTTCAAAGTCAAGACTCAGTTATCATTAATAATTTCATTAGCCTTATTCAGATTAAAATCTTTTCATTCTTCCTGTCAAATACACATAGACATTCACTTAATCTGAGAAATCAAACACATTTCTTCCATCATATTCTTAGTTCTATTTTCTATATCTTTCTTAATTTCACTTGTTACAGAAAGCATTTTTTTATAATTATCAAACAATAATTTCTCTTCATCACTTATATAATTTTTTCAATTTTCACTGAAAATTTGCTGATTTTTAATCATAATCCCGATTTCTGCGATTTTATTTTTAATTGCATCACGATTACTTTCATATTGTTGCCAAAATGTTTTCAAGTCTCACTGTAGAAACTTTCCATATTTAGCAATAACCTCATCAGTTCACATTTCAGGAAAGATTTCAGCATAAGCTTCAGCATGAGATTCAACATTATTATTTCTAGCCTGGATTAGGCTTTCATTTCATATATCTTTATCAAATAACTCAGTCCTAGTTTGAGCTATATTCTCACTAGAGAAGCTACTCAGATTTGTATCAGGTATATTACAAGCATTATTCAAGTTTTTTACGATTTTATCAAAATACGATATATCCGACTCTTCATAATTTGTAGGATTAGATTTTAATTCTTGTAAAGTTGTTTGAACTAAAATATAATCATTAATAAATTGTTCATCATGATTTTGTCTAAGTTGATTCAGCGTTCAATTATTTTCAAGCTGTTGTCTTACTGTTTGAAATTTTTCTGAGTTTTGATTTGTCTTTTCTTCTAGACTTTGGTATTTAGCTACCAATTTATCACGTTCTTCTATCGCTTGTCTCATCACCAAAATAGATTCACCTAGTCTTTTTGTTTCTACAGCTTGCTCGGTATCTGTTTTCGCTTGCTCGGTATCTGTTTTCGCTTGCTCGGTATCTGTTTTCGCTTGCTCGGTATCTGTTTTCGCTTGCTCGGTATCTGTTTTCGCTTGCTCGGTCTTTTGATCCATAATAGTAGCTCATATATAATCGTTATCTTTCTTTTCCTCTGTTTTTACAACTTCATTAGTAGAAACATTATACGCATATCAATCTGGTAAATTCGCCAAGATTACTTCTTTTATCTTAATTTCATCATTTTCACATGTTAACAACTCTTCAATACATTTTCTTTTATCCTCCGTATCTGATAACAAAAGCCTTTCAAATAAATCTTTTAAATTTCATTTCTCCAAGACTTTCAGTATATTATCTTTTTTATCTTTTAGTTTTTTATCTAATAATTTTGTAGTTTTAGAAAAATTATCTACCTGAATTTCACTTTCAGAATTTTCTCTGGAATCATTTTGATTATCAACTCTAAATTCTTCTTCTAGCATTTATTTAGTAGAACTAATCTAAACTACAATACAATTATATACAAATCATTCAAAAAAAGCAAAAAAATAGCTTGATTTTTTTAAATTATTTGTAATAATATGTTATATTTAATTTTTCATATTGATAATTATGGAAAATCTAAGGAGTTCAAACAATAAAGCTGGTAATAGAAAATGAAAATTCTCTAAATTTGCTCCAATTTTGGCTGGAGCTTTGTTTTTGATAAACCCCAGTTGAGCCAAAGCTCAAGATGTATCAAATCACACTAGAACTAAAGCCGAAGTCTCTACTTCTACGATTTTAGATAAATTAAATAAAGAACTCTGAATCTCACTACCTGATGAATATAATGATAAAATTCTAGATTTTGTACTAAATGATACTATTATGCACACTAGAAGTGCAACTGCATATACAGAAAATTTTATAATCAATGAGATGAAAAAAGACCGGTGAGTCAGTAAACAAAATCAGTTATTATTTATTCGATCCACAATCTATGCCTGAATATCTCAAAGAACTCTATACGATCGACTGGACGATGAAAATGAAAATAGATCTGATGAATACGAAAAAGCACTAAAACAAATTAACAGTTCTTATGAAGAATATAAAAAATGATTTAAAACTTATATGGAAACATGAATTGCTGAGGCCGATAGAACATCTGCTGAAGCTCGTCAACAATCTGCTGAAGCTCGTCAACAATCTGCTGAAGCTCGTCAACAATCTGCTGAAGCTCGTCAACAATCTGCTGAAGCTCGTCAACAATCTGCTGAAGCACTCAATTCTTCACTAAAAAACTTAGCTCGATTTTATAATCGTTACAAAAAAGATCCAAGCACCATTAAAGATGAAGAAATAAAACAACGAAAAGAAAAATGAAGACAAGTCGTTCAATGATGCAAAGAACTTTGAATTGACTATAAAGCTATCCTACTAAAAGAAGTCTGAGACAAGAAAAAAGTAGATGCAATTTTGAAATTTTATGGTGTGGAGTAATGATTATTAAAATATTTACACATAATAGCCAGGAATGGAAATCAAACCTGAAACTTTTGGAGGAATTATTTGGAATGATTTAATCGATTATGCTAACTCCTGCGACCGAGAAGCCTGACCAATTTTAGCTCAAAAAATGAAAGAAAATAGTTTTTCGAATTGGGAAAGAATTTTTGTAGCAACTAAAAATGGTGAGATAATCTGATTCTGCACATTCACCAAAGAAGATTGAATCCCAAATTGCAACTACTCCCCTTTCATATGATTTATATTTGTAGATGAGAACCACCGCTGAAAAAGAATCAGTGAAAAACTGATAAACGCAGTCGAAGAATATGCAAAGACTTTAAATTTCAAAAAATTATATATAGTATCAGACCATAAAGGATTGTATGAAAAATATTGATTTGAAAAATGCGATGAAAAAGCTGATGAGATGTGACGTATTGAGAATATTTTTTGTAGAAATATCAAGTAATTTTATATCACTAGATTCTTATGACTAAACGCGTTTGGTATAATTGAAGCATCATTAACCATCATAAGATTTTTACAATTAAACAAGTTTATGCTCGAATTTATGTAAAATCAAAAAATTCAATTATTATAGTATCAAAGGATTGAGTCAATCGACAAATGCCTTGATGAAAACCAGAAACTTGAGAGAATATATTTGAAACATTACAGAGAGAAATTTATGAAGAAACTTCACTGAAACTTGATTTAAATTCAAAAGACATTCCAATTCTATTTTGATATTATCAAATCCAGGAAGATTGAGAGGAATATTTACAACTCAGATATTTCATCGAGATTGAAGATATTGATGAAGAAAATTTAAGACCCGACGAAAAATGAGATGTAGATTGCATAAAATATGTAAAGCTAGTAAAAACAAGTAAAATTCAATTCATAATACCATGGCTATATAATAGTTGAGAATTTAATTCATTCACTCAAAAATTATTAAAGATTAAATAAAATATTTTATTTTTCAGAAATCATTGAATATGCAAAAGTTCTCAGTTAGAAAAGCTAATGCTGATGACGCTTACTGAATCGCATACGTAAACGCACAAACTCGATATTCAACATACAAATGATTAATCCCAGAAAAAATACTAGAAACTAGGACAAATTCCATCCAAGAAAGGACAGAAAAAACTCGTGAATTTATAGCAAATGGAAAAAATTATTTAGTCATAGAAAATAATGAGACACACGAAATAGTTTGAATGTCCATTTATTGACCTTCAAGAAATGAAAACTATCCTAATTCAGGAGAAATTTACGCGATATACATATTGAAAGAATACCAAAAAATCTGACTTGGAAAAAAATTATTTATAGCATGAATCAACGAATTGATAAAACTCTGATATAATGATATGATAATCAATGTCCTAAAATGAAATAATGCCATAGATTTTTATAAAAAATATGGAGGACTAATTGTATGAGAAAAATCTGACCAGTTTGGTGCAATTACATTGGAAGAATATATACTATTTTTTGAAGATATAAAATCCATAAAATAATTAAATTTATACATGAAAATCATTTGTTTTTAATGCCTGAATATATAGTATAAATTTATCAGAAAATGCTGATTTATTTTTTGTTGAACTTCTAAATATGACAGCACCACGTACAGTTTTTGCTTACAAACAGTTAAATGCTAATTCTAGAAATTGGGCTGAATGAGCAAGTCAAATTTCCAAAAAAAGAAAATTCTCATTCTGGAAATGATTAGGAATTACTATCCTATTATTAATCATAATTTGAATCATCACGACTTCTATCCGACTTCAGATACATGTATTCAAAAACCTGCCAGATGTAAGCCAAGTTAAGGATATGGTATTTTCTCAAGCTACTATTATTCAAGATAGAAATGGCGTAGAATTGTATAAACTTTTCGATGAAAATCGTGAATATGTAGAAATTGATAAAATATCTGACAACATGATTAATGCAATCGTTGCCATGGAGGATCAAAAATATTGGGAACATGAATGACTAGATCCATGGGGAATTTTCCGTGCTGCTATAAAAGGTAAATGATGAGCATCCACTCTTCCTCAGCAATTGATGACTAACGTTTTCAAATTAAAAGCTGGTCTAACTTCTGCCAATAAAAGCCGACTTCAATATAAACTAGATAAAGTTGCTTATAAATTACGTCAGATTGTCCTCGCAAAGAGATTAAATTCAACTTTCCAAAAACAAGTAAAATCTGAAAATCCTAACCTATCCAATGATGAAGCAAAGAGAGAAATGAAAAAGAAAGTGCTTGAACTGTACTTAAATTACATTGAATTCTGAAATAATTCATTTGGAGTAGAAGCTGCAGCAAAAGCTTTCTTTGGAGTTTCTGCATCAGAGTTAACAATTACTCAATCTGCAATTTTAGCGTCACTACCTAAATGACCAGGTCAATACTCACCTCTCACTGAACAGTGAAGAAAGAATTTGATGTGATATTTCAAAATTACTGATACTGCATGAACTGAATATCCATACGACTGAGTGCTAAAACAAGATATTAATTCTAAATTTATTGATGCAATTAATAAAGCTGACTTCTCAGACAAAAAAAGTTGAAATTCTTCTGTAAACCTATTGAAATGACTATGATCATTTAATTTAATCGTAGATGGAAAAGAATACTTCATAACATTCTACAACTGAAGAAAAGATGTAGTTTTAAGTAGAATGTTTGAAGACGGATACATCACTGAAGATGAATACAAAAAAGCAGAAATTGAATCATTAGATGTTGAATTCAAATCAGCTTCATTCTCTATCAAAGCCCCTCACTTCGTATTCTGGATTAGAGAATTATTAGAAGAAAAATATGGAGAAGATGCCGTACTAGAATGAGGTTTAATCGTTAAGACCTCTCTCGATTACAATATACAACAAATGGCTGAAGAAGCTTTCAAAAACAATGTTCGTACATTATATGAAAATGGAGCAAACAACTCATCAATGCTCTATGTAAATACTGATAATTGAGATGTACTTGCTTATGTAGGATCTCTAGATTATTTCAATGATGAAATTCAATGACAAATAGATATGGTAAGAAGTCGTCGTCAATCAGGATCATCAATTAAACCTCTGATTTATGCACTTTGATTTATGAGATTACCTATCACAATTGATACTCCAATCTACGATATAGAATACCAAGTTTGACCAGACAGACCAAATAATGCTGATAATAAATTCGAGTGATTACTACCTCTTAGAACTGCCCTATGACACAGTAGAAATATCCCTGCTATCAAAATGTTTATAGCAGAATGAGGTGAATGAGTTGTTAAGCCTTTCTTACAATCTCTCGGATTACCTCTTGATGACAATATGAATTACGGATATCCACTGGCTATATGAGCAGCAGAAATCACTCTTCTAGAATTTGCTAATGCATATAGATACTTAACTACAGAAACTCCAGCAAAGATTAATCCTATCCTAGAAATAACTTCAGCTGACGGTTCAGTTTTATACGAAAAAGAAGTAGAAGAAACTGAAGATATAATACCTGCATGAGTAAGATATTTAATATGGAAAATCTTATCTGATCCAAACAACAGATTAGCAGGTTGGGTAAATAAATTTAATGTTTCAGGATTAACATACGCTCTAAAAACATGAACATCAAATATGAAAACTGAAAAATGAAACCGTCCAAGAGATGGATTGGTTGCTGCATATACTCCTGATAATCTTATTTTGATGTGGGCAGGAAACGCCGATGCGACTCCTATGAATTCAAATGCATATGGATGAACAATTCATGCTCAGCCTTTGAAAGAATTCTTATGATGACTAGTTAATGGATGATATATCACAAATAGTGATATGACGAATGTAGAAACTGCAAGTGTAAGTATCTCAAAAATCACCTGAAGAGTTCCTTGAGAAAGTACTCCTGGTGAACTTATCGTATCTACAATGTGATATGTAAATAACTTACCAACAACTGCAGATGGAAACGTTGATTACTATGAATTCGATGCCGCATGTTTAGGATTAGTTAGTCCACTGACTCCAATCAATGAAGTTAAACAATGATACTATTTCGAAGCTCTCGATTCTTTCATGCCAAACAACGATGACCTAGAGAAAATTAAAGAACGGCGGACAGAAAAAGCTAAAATTCCTCTAGGATGAGAATGAGCTATAGATTTAAACATCATAACTGAAATACCTGGATGAT
>Ga0310691_10001759_pt1 | contig 31622 bp, 27 predicted proteins | sample 176DNAGHGlowgp2_FD_203887 | JGI IMG/M metagenome (GOLD analysis project Ga0310691, IMG submission 203887) | Sheep rumen microbial communities from Palmerston North, Manawatu-Wanganui, New Zealand - 1766 DNA GHGlow gp2 (v2) (version 2) | ecosystem: Host-associated > Mammals > Digestive system >... | reverse complement strand
TCTTGCTTTCCTTTATCTGGACCACCTTTGCCACTTACATTTTCAAGTTTCTCTTTGGCTTTAGATTTACTTGATTGAATATTTTCAATGTCTATATGAAGAACATATTCATTTCTAGCCATAATACCTCCTATGCAATTGGTGAACTAGGATAGAATGTAGCTCCCCATGCAACTATACTTCCATATGAGAAGTTAAATTTTGATTGTTTTATCTTGAATGTATCTGATAATAAAGGTGTACCATCAGGTCTATTTATTTGTAGCGTATATTGTCCGTTGAAGTTTATATTAGCACAACAGTCTGATAGTATATTTGCTAATTCTGAGTTATTCTCTACATAATATCCAGATATTGTTACACCAAAGCCTGTTGTATTAGCAAAGAACTTAGATGTATCACGTTTGATTAAATCTGGCATTAATTCTACAGAACGGTCAATTTCAAACTGAGTATATGGAATTTCAATACCGTTTATTAGTATCTTATATCCATTTGCTAATTGAACTGTAGGTAATACAATAATGTTAGTTGTAAATGATGCTGTGAATTTCTCTTCACCATGAGCATCAAACTTTTCTGAATAATCAGGGAAATCGTCTATTGAAATATTTATAGTTGCATTACGATTTAACTCTGCGATTATATTACCATTTTGGTCTCTTGCATCTTCAACATATGGAAGAGACTCTATCTTATTCTTATAATTTGCAACTAGATTTGTTAGTAAATACATAATATCTTCACGTTGAGAATCTAGTGCTAAAAATTCAAATGAAATAATTTGAAGATATGTTTCTACTGATACAGTTGAGTCTTGAACGCCACCTCCATTCATAATGTTTACTAGAACAGTATTAGAAGGTAATGTTTGTTGATCTATTTCAGTAAAATATTCTCCAGTAGAAGGATAGAATTTAAATTGTAAATCTTCTGTTATTTCACCGTTATCATATAACTCTTTACTAAAAGATGTTATTAGATTAGAAAAGTATTTATAAAATGAATCATAGCTAACTGTTTTCATTGTATCCTCCCACTATTTACTTAATGATCCGCCTAAGTCATCTGCGACTTTACGTATATAATATTCCATAGCTTTACTCCAATAACCTTGAGATACTTTACCAGGGTCATCTAGATATTTAGCATATGGAACTAAATTTGTATCTATATATAAATCCCATTTACCATCGCCTGTAGACACTAGTCTAAAGCCTTGATGAGATAATTTTCCAGTTTTAAAAGGTAGTTTATATGTCATTCTAGAATATTTAAAAGAGGTATCTGACACAACACTTCCCATAGCATTACGTAATTCATTGCCTAATTCCTTTAAGAAATCATCTTCTGTCATAGATACCTCCTTATAATTATCCTACTAGACCTAAATATATATAAGGTTTTACATTACTACGAAGGATACCATTTGCAGTATCATCTTCTTCTTTATGTACATAAGCAACCTTATATGGTTTATTGCCTATAATAACTTTTGTATGAACTGTCCATTCATACTGAAACATTGTACGAATTGTAAATGATACAGATTGCATTTCAATACCTTTTAGATATTCTGCATTTTGAATCTCTGTATCTGAAAGTCTATAAAATTTAAATGGAACTTGTATTGATTCCTCTTTGATATAACCAGTTCTATAACGGATATAACGTGTATCTTTATCTTTATGGAATACATTTAACATATATCCTCCTAGTAAGTGATACCTAATTTATCTTTGTAATCTTCAGGTAATCCTCTATATTCTCCACGGAATATTAATTTATATTGTAATAGCATTGTTTGAACTTGTGGGTTTACTTCAATAGCATTTAAAGAGTTACCTGTAAAATATAGACCAGGATTTGTATTTGATAATAAATACGCATATGTTAGAGCTTCTAAGCATGCTTGTATACCATCTCTATATTTTGGTAGAGATAATACATACATAGTTTTATCACGATCTTTAGCCCATAAATATATATATGCATATAGAGATCTGGATACTTCTTCTAGGAACATTTCTGGTAATCTATCTGGAGAAACCATTCCATCTGAATCTAATATATCTGCTAAATTTATACCATATCTTTCAACGATAGCGTCTGGAGTTAGGATATATTGATGTTTACGAATATCGTAATACATTAGATTATCATTTACATAATTTACTTCTTCCATCGAAACCTCCATAAAAAATAGGTATGGCGGGAACTAGCCACCATACCCTGATTTTAAATACTTATTACTTTAAACCTACAACTAAGCAACCTGCGAAGTCATCACCTAAGTCAGTTAAACCTTCAGCATGACCCATTTCGCCTTTGATTGAAACACCTGCTGGAACAGCTGGATCGTTTTCATTTTCAACAACGAAGTTTAAGTTAGCTGCACCAAATAAACCATCTTTATTAGCGATGATCATCTTGTATGTAGCCATTTCAGGACATTCAGTAACATCCATACCTAAGAAGTTATATACTTCAACTTGAGAACCATCTTCTAATGAAATTGGCTTGAAGATTAATAGATTCTTAGCTTGCATATCAGCATATACATCTGAACTTACGAATAATGAAGTTGGCTTGTAACCAGAAACTGCATTTTTCTTATTGAATGCTGCTTTAGCTTTAGTAATAGAACCGATAACATCAGCTGCATCATAAGCTAATGCTGTACCGAATCCTGTATCACCAGTAACTTTACCAGCTGCATCGATTTCTTTAGCACCAGTTTCAGCTGCAGCTACGAATGCAACGTTAATGTTGTTTACTGCTTTAATTACATTTTGAACATAGATACCTTCAACAGCTGAAGCACCTGCTAATTTAGCTGCTGCAGGGATTAATGCATCGATAATTTCACCTGTATCGATTGTAACAGTCTTAGCCTTTAAACCTTTGATTTGTCCTGCTGATGCAGTATGTAAATTTCCTAAATAACCAGTAGTAACACCGTTAGTAGGTAATGTCCAGTAAGTTAAAGCTGAACCGTCAACGTTAATTGATAATGCACCGTTAGCGTTGATACCAGGTTTTAAATATGATTTCTTTTTGTACACTTCTTGTACATATTCTAGGTAAACGTTCTTACCCATGTAACCAGCGTTAAATACGCCAAATGTTTGATCTGCAAATGCCATAGTGGCCTCCTTCTTCTAAAATTTTATATATTATAAACCTGCCATACGTAGGATATTCTTACGTCTAGCTTCCTCTGAACTATCAATCTTAGTTTCTGATTTCTCTACACCTAATTTGATAGCATTTCCATTTAATTGCCAAGTTGGATTCTTGGATAATACTTCTTTAGCAGCTTCATCAAAAGTCTTTGAATCAGATACTTTAGAATGTACTAATGTTAAGAAATCTTCCTTATACTCATCTGAAATACCTAATTTTACAGTAGCTAAATCCTCTGTTAATGCTTTCTTTTCCTTTTCAGATGTTTCTAATTTAGATCTTATTTCACCTGCATCTTTGATTGAAGTCTCATAAGTTGCCTTTAACTGCTTAAATTCGTCAACTGACTTAACGCCTAACTCTTGTAGGATTGCGAATTTTGCTTTACTTGAAGCACTCTGAATAGCCTTGTTAAATTCATCCTCTGTAGGAGCCTTGAATTCTGATGCTGGTTCTACTGTTTTATTTTCAACTGTAGTAGGTTCAGTTGTTGGTGCTAGAGAATCAGTGATTTCATTATTTAATTCTGCTGCCATTTATTCCTCCTGTAGTTTAAAATGTCTTGCATGGACATACTAATTATTTGTTATAAAAAACTTTTTACTTTATGTATAAATTATGGTCTAAATCCTCAAAATACTTAAGTAACTTGTTAATTTCTCTCATATTGTTATATTTTAGACCATATAAATCTTCAGTTGTATGTGATAATCGCTCTGCTTGTTCAAAATCCATCTTTATATAGCACTCGAATATTCTAGTAGATCTATCAAAGAATCCCATTGTCCTTGGAATATCATATTGTAAATATTCAGCATATGGACATTTATCTCCAGGGATAAGTAATATTATATACTTATCTGTAATTGTATATGTGAAACATTCTCTAGACATCCATCCAGTTTTAAATGGCATAGTATCTCTAGTTTTCATATATGCGTATTCACATAATCCTTCTAGAAAATCTCCGTCTATGCCATCTGGAATTCTAATACTAGAAATTAAGTCCATTATTCTTCCTTATCTGGAGTTCTAAGTTTCTTTATTAAATCTATAGAATCATGAGCGATGTTATCTAACATATCTTCAATTGTATCTTGATCTGCATCTGGATATAATTGTTGAAGAGCAGTTCTCTTGTCGATTAATCCTGCATCTAAAGCCTTAGTTAAAACATCAATTTGTTCACTATAAGATGGTGTTTCATATTCAGCAAATTGAACATCTGCTATATCGTCAATTTCATCTAAAATATATGTGCTATTTCCACCATCACGGATAGTAGATAATTCTAATAATAAGATTGATAGTTTCTTTAAAGCTTCAAGCCATCTCTTTTGCTTTTCTGATTTAGTACGTAGAGATGTTCTTTCACGAATATTTAAAGCTAGAGCTGATGAATTAGCACCTGAGATATCTAAACCAACAGTTGCAGGAGATAATCCTACTGTTGATAAAGCGTGTAATAAAACATTTTCAAATGATTCTTTATATCCTTGTACTGAAGCAGCTATATCGATTGTATCTCTTTTTACTTCTTGAGTTGTACCTTTAGGATTTGAATCATGTAATACGATATTATCTGAGTCATATTCATCTTTCTCAACACGTTTACCTGTTCTAATATCTTCCTCTAATAGAGATTCAGGCATATATGTTTTAATACGAGAACGTCTGATGAAATCTGTCATATTAGAGTATATTTCATCTAATGCAGCGAAATCATCATATAGATTCTTATAGTCTGATTCTGCATCAGTTCTATTCTCTTTATATATAGCAACTATTTTATCATAAGGACGACCATCTGAATACTTAAATTCAATTCTCTTTAAATCCTTAGTTTCATCGATTTCATTAAGAGGAACCTCTCTACCTTTTTCATTTGTAGTAGCTACTTTCTTAACATATAACTTGTAATCCATATATCCTTTACCACAGATTGTATATAATAGATATTGCTTATCACCTCTATCGTATACATCTCTGAAGATAATTTCTGTGATCCTGTCATATTTACGGACGATTTCAATATCTTCTTTTGGATATATCATTAGAATAGGATATGGGGATACTTCTTGATCTATAATTGGCTTAAATCCAACAGCACCTGAATAAGATTCATATTCACATGCTTTCTGTAACATAACACCTAAATTATTATCGTTATATATATCTTTTAATTTATCAGTCATTTCCTCTGATGATAATGTAATTATAGGGTTATCTGTGAATACTAAATTAGCCATTGTCTTTGAAATTATATTTGATAATGGATAGTGCATTATAGGAAGGGTTTTGTTATTTACTACTCTATAGAAATTGTTAGTTCTATATACCCATTTCTTAGGATATCTTGTTTTATAAAAACGTAATAGCTCCTGAGTATCACAATAATAGAAGATACGATTTAATCTCGTATACCATTCTTCATCATAAAATACACCTTCAATTGTATTACCACCTATAAGGCCATGTGTATCGAGATATTTACTGATACGTCCATCTACATATTTGTTTATTGGGTTAAAAGCCATCGTATACCTCCCTATTATTCACCTATACTTGTGATGTATAGTTTATTTTGATAGTGTGTAAACGAATATTCCCATGCATCTAGACTATCTAAGTGCCCTGATGATGTGTAATCTTTAGCTCTCTCAAATTTACCAACTTCTAATTTCTTTTGATCATAAGTTGCTGATTTAAGATCTTCGATGAGATGTTTACACTCTTTATATATTCTAGCCTTACCATGATATAAGACATTAGAACCTTGTTTAAGACGTTGCGATACATCATTTTTAATAACATATCGAACCTTTTGAGTTGGGAATGAATTCTTTTGAAATACTTCTACGATATTTCTATAGAATTCTTCATCCATATCAATATAAATCGTTTCTGGGAATTTATCACCCATTAACGTTATACATTCTTTAATAAATACTAAATAATCATATGCTGTATCTTTATACATTTTAATTTCAGCATTATTATGTTCACTATTTAAATAGAAATACTCTTTTAAAGTATGCATTTCAAATTGTCCTATTTCTTGGTTATATATAAGAGCATTCAATTGAAATACTGAACTTGAAATAGATACACCTTGATCACACGTTACAATATATCCGATATAATCTTCTGGATTGAACTTATCGAGTATATTGTAATCTCTAACTGTATATATTTGTGATTCAGGGTCTACTGATAATCCTAGGATATATCTCTTGTAGTAATTTGACTCTGGATCATACATTGCTTTAACTGCTGCAATTTTCTGAGGAGACAGTGCTATATTATCATCTAACGTCCAATCAGTTCTCATGCCAACACCCCTATCAAGTGTTTCCTTGATAAGAGCATATACTGGATGCTTTGGAACATTTGGGTTTAATGTCGCAATAATATGTGGATCCTCAACAGCTGTAATTCTCTGTTTAACTTCCTCAATTACTTCTGGAGTTAATCTATCTAATTCGTCTATACCAATACCTGATAGTCTGAAACCATGGAAACCATTGCCTGATGTTTTAGTATTTCCACCAAATGCAAGTACATATTTCATTCCTGATCTAGTTTTGATTCTAAGACAATTTATATTTGTGCCTGGATACTTACCTCTTTCACATCTTGAACCGAAATAAGCTTGAATACCAAATCCTGAGCATATCCAATAGTTATTTATAGCTGATGATTCTGTATATCCTAATGTTAGAAATAGATTATCTTTAGGAGATGAGTTCTCTATCAATAATGATAAAGCTAAAGCTGCAGTTACAGATTTTCCACATTGAACTGAGCCATGTAAGAATGTCCATACATAATGTTGGCATCCTTCTATTACATCAGCCATCTTTTCTGATATTTTAATGTTATCTGAATATTCTGACATATTAGTCTCCTAATCCATCACAGTATTCAAATGCCCAATAATCTTGCCATAATTTCTTAGTCTTGATTTTGGTACGAAGATAGTCTGGATTTGTTTGGAAATGGTCAGCACATGCTCTAAGAGTATCGAATTCCAATATCTCATGTGTTTTGATATTGCTAGCTCTAACTCTTCTACGGCAATTCTTAAGTTTAGAATAAACAGTTTCGATATTTTGTATATAATCCTCAGCTGTATCTGGTTTACCATTTTCCAATACTCGAACTTGACGCTCTTTTAACGCTTGAGTATTCATCTGATTTACAAGAATATCAAACGTATTGTTATACTCTTTCTTAAGAGCAATCATACGGTCAGTCATACGGTTAACTGCATTTACAGCATTGTCACGTAGGATTGGATTTGTCTTTCTAGTTTGGAGTTCATTTATATGTTCTGTGATTAGCAATATTGCATTATCGATGCCATTGTCTAATTCAACAGACTTCATCTTTGATTGTATTATTTGTGTGATTATTAAGTAGTATTCTACGAATATTTCTGAAACTTTCTCTTTATCTAAATTATACCACTTGGATACTTTATTTACATCACCTTCAAATACAACTAGAGCATTTTTGATAATATCTATAATATGACCTGGGAGTTCTTTATCATTATATCTAGATAGATCTATTTTCGGCAATTGTAATTTTTTCGCCATAAGCTTCCTCTAATTCTGGTATTTTATCTTCAGGTAAATACTTAGCTAAAGTTTGCATAGATATCATATCTAGAGTTCCCTTATATTTCTTAACAAAGTCTAAATAGTTTCCTAGATTAATAGATTTTGAATCTGGTGATGGTTGATATAAATTTGAATGTATAGCCTGATGAATAGTCTTTGATACTAAAATACAAGGTATATTGTTACATAAATGTTCTTCTATAACTTGATTAGCGATTTGAAATGAAAGTAAATATTCATCGTTTTCTAGTTCTGATATCATTTCAGCACCTACTGCTATAACAATATCAAATAAAGTGATGATATGATGAACTTCCATATCTATATCATCATCATTCCAATTTTTGAAATAGTCACAGTTATGTATACATAAATCCTCATGTATAGATGCTACCCAACATTTATATTCCCATGAGTTACGTACCATTGATTCGATTTTCTTTACACGTTTGAGTAAAGTGTCAATATCTGTGATTTTTACATAATCTAAATAATCTACCATATTATCCTCCCATAGTTTTAAAGCTTCAGTGTATTTTCGGCTTGATAAATAAAAATACTTATCCTAATTACTTGTTTCCATAAATTTAAAATATTTTTGTATTATATAAAAATTATATATAAATATATATAATAATATTGAGATATATACAATATAATATCTCAGAAGGAGTAAATATGAAATTAGAAGAACTTAAACAACAACATGCGGATAAGACATTTATCCAAGCATCTAGCTTACCTGGAAATACAGTTGTTACGGACGATCTAGAGGCTATGATGCAACTTGGAAGTGTATTTTTCTATGTTGAATACATTCCAACTATCGAGGATCTTATAGACGATCCTGTTTATGATGTTATACCTGATGAAGTAAAGATTGAATTACAATCAGTGTTAGATGCAGAAACTGATATAGCATTCACTCTATATAACACTCAATATAACGTTAAATATGTATATACAACTCCAAATAGTGATAATATACAAAAGCTATTTGATGATATAAAAGATACATATAAGAAATCTATATTTGAGAAGCGTGATAAGGACATTATGGATACTATAGTATCATATGCTGATAGATGGAAAAAAGCAAAGACTGTTAAGGATCATGATGCTATCTTACGTGAAGTAGCTGCAACTTTAAATTTACAGTTTGGTGTTGATTCTAGAGCTGAGTCTAAATATACAAAGGAAATGTTGAGAATGTATTTAGATGGAGCTGCAGCTGAGATTGAAGATGAACCAGAACCAGTTAAAGGTAGTGGTAAACGTACAATCGCATAGGAGATGATATTTTATGCTTGATATAATCACAATGATAGCCTTACTGATAGTTGGGTTTATCTCAATCTTTGGTGGATGTGTATTTTGTAGTATATCAGAATATGTATACGGGATATTGCTGATTATATCTGGTATACTCATCGTAGCTTTAGCTATACGTAGTTTGATGTACTTCAAGTAGATGTATGTATATAGGTATATTTTATATTGAGATATACCTATATTTTTTTAATACAAAAAAAAATAGATGATACTTTACGTATTCATCTACATTTACAGTTATACAACAACATATACAGTGGGATTCTCCCCCTTACGGTGTTACCACCTACCCCCTCTATTTCCATTCCCCTATATCCTCATTTAAATTTATATTTATATTTTTTTATCGTTATCTCTGACGAGAGGATTGTCATTATTCTATCCTCATTCAAATCCTCATCTAAATCCTCAATCTGAATCTATAAATTCTCCTATATGTATATAGCTCGAACCCCACAGGTACGGATCTCTCGTACCTCTCCCGCAGGGGCTTTATTCTAATCTTTTGTTTATATAATTTTAAAACTTTAAAATTTTAAAATTGTATTCTAATAGGTATATTTTTGTATGATCCTAGTTATGAGTATATATTATAAGATTGAAGGAGAGGGTATATACCAATATAAATATTTAAATTTAAATGCTTAAATATAAATTCTTATATATAAACTCTTAGATATAAAAGTTTAAATATAAACTTTAATGTGTAAATCATATATAACATATAATTATAATAAGTTATTTTTAAATTCTCATTTTGAATATGTATAGTATTTATATATGAGAATATTGGAGGATTATATGAAGAAAATTATTACTAAAACTGAACGTACATATTTTGTATACGATATCAGTAACAAACTTGTAGGAGTATGGAAATCTCCTAGAGAAGTAATGTCAGATTTACACTTATCTGGTAGCAATCTCCTATATAAGAGTATCAATAGCAAATGCTATATCTCAAATAACATCAACGAGAAGATACAGTATCGAATCGAACTTGATAAGAAAAAGGTTAAAACTACAATAGAAGTTGCCGATAAGAGAAAGGATAAACCTTATAGTGAGTATTTCAAATCTTTCAGAGAGTATGTAGAGAAGCTTCCTGATGATGCTAAAGAGGTAAAGTATATTCCAGGTATATCTGGATTATATCTTACTCCTGATGGAAAGATTTTTGGTACAGATATAAACGGAATCTTCATTATGGAACCATATTTAAATAAGTGTGAGAGTAAACATAATCATAATAAACATGGCTATTACAGATTCCATTATCAAAAGAAAATGTTTAGATTACACAATGTATTGGCTAGACTATTTGTCCCTGGATATGAAGATGGTTTAGTTGTAGACCATATAAACGGAATTAGCACTGATAATAGGCTTGAGAATTTACAGTGGATTACTTTATCAGACAATTCCAAGAAGTTCCATAGCGAAGAGAAAACTCCTGAGGATGAAGCTCGTCATCGTGAAGCTGTTCGTAAAGCTCAATTAGAACGTTGGAGTAAGATTCCTCCTGAAGAAAGAGGTAAATATTCAAATCTATCTGAGCATAATGGAAATCATAGAGAACCTAAACAACGTCGTGAACTTACACCTGAAGAAAAGGCTGAAGCTCGTATGAAAAAAAGTATGGCAGCTAAAGCTAGATGGGAAGCTCTACCCGAGGCTGAAAAGGAACGTAGACGTAAACTTGGTAAAGAGAATGCTAAGAAATATTGGGATAGTTTATCTGAGGATGAGAAAGAACGTATTAGAGAATACGGTCGAAATGCACATAACTCTAAATAAGTGGAGGATATATGGTAAAGAAGAAGAGAAATGTTAAAAAGTATACAGTATACGATATAGATAATAATTTAATTGGTACATGGTATAACACTAAAGACCTTATGACTGATTTATGTATTAAATCTCAAACATATATATCTGATAGTGTTAATAAAGGTGTATATATCCGTCCTTATAAGAGATGCAAGAATATGTATTTAATAAAGCTAGAAAAGTATACTGAAATATACTATGTTGAAGGTGCTAATGCTCCAATTAGAACATATATACCACTTCCTACAAATGCTGTTCCTAGTAAAGTTACACCTGGATTATATGTAACTAAAACAGGTAAAGTATTTGGAAGTGATTCTACTGGAGGATATTACGAGATACGCCCATATCCTAATAAGTACAATAACATCATGTATGAGACTTTTTCGTTTGAAGGTAAAACATGTAGAGTACATACTGAAGTTGGACGTACATTAGTTGATGGATATGAACCAGGATATGTTATTATACATATAGATGGTGATCCTTTAAATAACAATGCATCGAATCTAAAATGGATATCTCGTGCTGAAGAAAAGAAATTACAATGGGATAGATGTACACCTGAGGATAAAGAAATAATGAAAGAGAAGTATATAGAAGGTGTTAAACGTGCCCATAAGAATGGTGTTTATAAAGAACACTACACAAATTTAAAAAAGAAAAATACTAAAAATATTGGAGGAAATTATGAAAATTAAAGAAATTACAATTACAAGTGAAGCATCATTAAAGTATCAAAAGGTATGTGCTAGTATTACAGCTGAAGTAGAGAATTCAAATGACATTGAAACATTACGTAACTTTGCTATTGATGAGTCTGTAAAGGGTATCCATCAATTAGTTGGAGCTTTAAATGTTGATAGCAAGGATGCTAAGGTTGAAGTTAAAACTAATACAACTACTAAATCACCTAGAGCTGCTGCTAATACTTATAACAATGCTCCTAGAGCTGAAGTTACACAACCAAATCCAAATAGTTATCCAGCACCTGAATTTAAATATTCTATAGGTGATATTGTTATGTTAGATAACGTAGAGTATAAGCTATGCCAAAATAAGACAAATGGTGATAAGTTCTGGGCTATTACAGATCCAAATAGAATTGATGCAAATCACACTAAATATAGAAAAGATTTCTTAGGAGAGTAAATGAATACTATTATTATACCTGAAAAAGTATTAGAGTCTATGAAGACTAAGGATATTGAGGTCTATCAACAAATGGTAGACTTCAATACTAGAATAAAACCATACTATGCAAAGTATGATGCTAAAGTTATATCAGACGCTTGGATGTCATCAGAGCCTTCTAAAGAGAATGCTGAAGGTATGACTTTAGATGAGCGTTTCCAATTATTTGATGCCAAGTTACAGGAAGTATAATGAAGAAATATAGAGTTATATTTTGGATAGGATTCACCACACTATTATTACAGATATTGATATACTTTATCTGTAGATTAGGTGGTAACTTCGGTGGTTGGAGTGATGCAATAGCGAACTTTAATTGGAGTCCTGAATTGTTAATTCCAGCTCCACTGATGCTGATTATTGGAACTATTGGTATCTGTAGTTATCACGATAAAGATAAAGAAGAATAGGATAATTCCTATTCTTCTCTTTATTCTATATTAGATAAGTTATTTACTCTTCTTTGTACAGCGTTATTTGAAGCGACTTTATCACGTAATTCTAGTTCGAATTCGATAGGGTCTATAACAAATGCGTCTATTATCTTAGCAGTGATGACAGATGCTAAATCTGTGATGATAATATTGATATATACTTTCATCTCTTCAACTGTCTTAACTAGCCAATCTCTAGCAACTATTGCACCTATGATTAGTATAATAGGGATAATCGCATTACATATAAATCTCAATATAGCTTTTAATCTACATGCTTTCTTGTTATACTCACCGTTAAGATCTAACACTGGTATTTTATCTACAGATTTCTTTAGGAAATGAATTGCGAATAAACTAAATACTGCGATTATAATCATAATGATAAGAGGGAATCTATGACTTGCAACAACATTTTCAGAGTTACAAGTCCACACGATTGTAATCACAATTGGAACTATAAATGATAATGCAGCGTATCCACCAAGTGATAATAGATGTAATAGTTTTAGTTTCTTTTGAGTCATATTTTCAAAAGTCATTATTACCTCCAACTATTCTCTACGTAGTGCTTCTTTTGCTTCAGCAAGCGCTGCCTCAATTGTAAGAGTTTCGCTATTTACAAGTTCTTCCTTTTGAACTTCTAATTCAGTTACCTTATCAACAACGTGTTGCTCTATCTTAGCCATATTCTCATCTATACGAGTTTCTAGAGCTATTAATTTATCATTATATTTAGCCTCTAATGCTTGGATAATAGCTTGATTTTCAGCTTTATTCTTGAACTCTTGTTTCTTTAGAGCTAAATACTTGATTACGAATAAAATGATAGTACCAATATTAGTAGCAATGAATGTTACAATAGTAGACACTATTGCGATAACAATTGGATTTTGTGATAATGCATCAATTATTTCTTGGATATTTTCCATCATACTAATCCTCCTTTTTTATAGCCGCTTCTAAACGACTAACTTTCTTTTGTAATAATTCTACAGCACTTGTTAATACTTCTTCGATTCTCTTGTGATAATCATGGATTTCACGATTTTCTCTCTCAAGAGCATCACATTTAGCTTCAAGTGCTTTTACCTTGGTATATATGTCTTGGAATTTGACTTGTTCGCCATCAACTTCAACATATAGATCTTCAAAGTCTTTAAAGTATTCACCTTTACCAGACTGTACTTTCACTTTAAATTTCATAGTGAAACCTCCCTTTTAATAATTAGCTGTTTTAGATAGGAATACACCTAAATCTTCAGGAGAGAACTCTTCTTCAGGAGTAGATGCTAATTCTAGTTCTAACTCTGTAGGAAGTAATGTCTCTGGTTCATATGAGCCATGACGATTAGGTAAAATTCCAAATGTAATAGTTACTGTGTTGTTGACATCGTCAATATTAAAGAAATCTCTATTAGATAAATCAGCTATTCTGAAGCTAAAGTTGTATTTACCTGGAGCATTATTTGACGGTTTTAGGAAGAATGTCTTTTGAGTTCCTTCTGGATCTGTAATGTACATCTTCACTGTACAACAATCAAAGTTTTCTTTCCAATATGTCCCTAATTCAGCGACTATATTGATTATTTCGAATTGTGATAGAGTATGAGTAGAATCAGTTCTAGTCCATCCTGTACCACCATCTTTTATAACATTCTCTTCGAATTTTCCTAATGGAGTTGTATCTTGAGATGTTACAGTAAGTTGATTTAAAGTTGATGTAATAGTTCTACAAGCATCAATATCAGATAAACCTCTATATTGGTTATATCCATCTATTAGTAAATCCACATTGTTAGGCTCTCTATATTTAGATAGAGATACTTTATAAGCATGAACAGTCCATACTGAATTAGCAGATGGATCGCCATAATGAGGATTTGTATGCTTATATTCATTACCATCATTATCAAATACACGATATACGAAATTGATATTATTACGAACACCAACTTTCATATAGTGACCAAATATATCATTTAAATATATACCATATGTGAATCTATCAATAGGCATCATATCAAACCACATAAATTGGTCATAGAAACTATCATCGAAATATTGTGTATCTGCATTTTCTACATCATCTATAGTAAGTCCAATTTTAACTACAGTTGGATATGTAATTAAATCTGTAGGTTCCTTACCAATTGTAGATATCTTTATTAAAAGCTCTCTACTAGGAGAAGGGTTAATATCTCCTGAAAATGTATGATTGTTACGTGTTGCAATAGTATGACCTGATTCTAATGTAACTATATCTACATGTCTAGAATCAGGGGAATATCTAGGATACTCCCCAAGATTCTGAATCATCATATTAAAGATTTTTGTATAAGCGTAGTCAATATCATTAAACATATTAACCTCCTATAAACCAATTTTCTTAAATTCAGTGCCGTCATAGATGTAAACATCACATTGAACTTTTGATAGACTAGATACATTCAATGGATTCTTTGGAATCGTAACAGAACATCTTGAAGAACGACCAACATCACCATGACTATCATTAATACAAATAACCCATCTGAAGCTGATTGTTGGATTTACCAAATCATTTGGAATTACAATACCATTACTAGTCTCATCAGTCCATTGGCCATTATTAATTTTGTATTGCATATATGTGTCATCCATATCAGCATCAGCAGAATTATCATAATCCCAATCAATACTGTATACATTTTGTGGAACAGTTGTCATATATTGGAATGCGATTTCCTCAGATATACCATAATAATCATAATCTTCATCAGAACCATCTAAATCCCAAATAGTTGTAGTATAATCATAATCAGTACCTTCATCAGTCCAAGAAGAACCGCTGAATGATGCAGTAGGATTACCTTCAATATAATAGTAAACAAAACAAGGTTTAAATTCATTCTGAGTTGAATCGTAATATTGTACGACACTATTTGTAGTAGTTACAGTAATATTAAATGTAGTTTGACATGTAACATCATCTTCAATTACTGTTACGGTTACAGTTTTAATTCCAACTGTACTCATATCAGGTGTTGATAAATAATATCCAGTATTTATGACTGTATATGAGTTATCACTATATGTTTTTCGAATAGTTAAACCTGTTGGAAGAAATGTATCGCCCATATTATATACTGTTTTAGTAGGCATAGTTTCAACACTAATAGATGATAATACAACTTCAATTACAGTTATAGTAAATGAAGCAGTATAACCTTCATATGTAACTGTGATTGTTTTTGTACCAGCAGTTGTCATATCAGGTGTTGATAATGTATATCCAGAATATATTAGCTCGGTAGTTCCATCATCATAAAAAGCACGAATAGATAATCCTGTTGGATCGAATGTTTCACCTACATAATATTGTCTTTTAATAGGGTAATGCATTATACGAATTCTAGTAATATTTGATAAACTTGGAAAAGCCCATAATGTAGTTGGTGAAGAAATAGTATTTCCATTTTTATCTGTAGGAGAACTTACCATCTGAATCCAATTATTAGTTTCATCATCATATTTATATATATGATATTCAGATCCATCAGTAGCTAAAACATAATACTGACCACTAAATATGAATATATTTCTACCGCTAAATGATATATTCCAATTTAATTGAACCCATGATCCACCAGTATATCTATAGTGATCATAATTAGAAGAATAGTATACATTAGTTCCAGTACCCCAAATGTCTTCTACAGCTGCAATATCCTTTGGTCCATCTTCATTAGCTAAATACCACGTACTTGTCGCAGGATCTAAATAATATCCTGATCTTAGACCAAGACCATGTCTTACTCTATTACCATCATACCAAATATATTGACCGCTAATATGAGTATATCCATTCCATGTTTTATTTTCAACTTTTTTAGAATTTAAATTTAAAACATATTCATAAGTACCATATCTTGATGCGTATATATTTGTACCATCACTCCATACATCTTCACCATAGAAGTGTGTTGCTGAACCACCACCAGTAAAACTGTCAAAATAATGCCCACTTTCCCAACGATCAAAGTTAGATGCTGTATTTTTGTTAAGAATATATGTAGCATTATCTTCACTTGTTCCGCTGTAATAGATATTAACACCATCAGTCCAAATGTCTTTAGCACTTATAGATTTTGAACTATATTGACTCCATGAATTAGCACTAAGATTAAACATGTAGTTATCATCAACTATATGATTAGAATCATAATCATGTGGCTTTTTAAATGTGCTAGCATTACATTGTAATGATGTATATTTTAAAGGTTGAGATACTACATTGATGTTGTATGTAGTAGTTCCTGTAAATGCTGGTACACTTGAGTATACAACTCTACTTACGGTTACTGTAACTGTTTTAGATCCAGTTGTAGTCATATCTGGAGTGCTGAATGTCATGGAACTAGTTTCACTTTGAGATGACTCATAAACAGCCCATAGACCTCCATCATTCATTATTACATTAGCTACAACATGACCACCAGTTGTAAATGCAGAATTAACTGCAAAAACATCAATATAATTATAAACTTCTATACTAGATATAGCAAGTCTAACAACTGTAATAGTTAAAGAAGTTGTAAATGTATTTCCAGAAACAGGGTCAGTATAATTAATATATACTGTTTCATATTTTTCATCTACCCCTTCAGGTAAAGTATTATCAAAATTACTAATAGTTAAATCATTAAGATTAAGAGCACCAATTGTACCATCTGAATATGAAGCATTAACAACCATACCATCAGTATTAATAGAACTTTCATATTGATTGTATACTGTTTTATTTGGATTTTTAGCTACGTAGATATTTGTAACTGCAACTGTTGGTTGAGAACTAGCTACATCAACAATTGTTATTGTCATTTTACCAAAATTGTTATTACCTGCAGTAGAACCAGATCTTGTAAGTTGAACATTGGTAACAGCATTTGCAATATCTATAAAAGCAGAAGCATTTGCATCAAGTACTGTATTCCAATCGCTTGGTAAATATGCCATTGTGTTAGTATTTGGATCATTGGATAATACGAATCCTGATCCTCCACCACCAGAAGCCCAATATGAACCATCATATTGATAAATAGAACCAGCACCACCTCCGTACCAGCCATATCCACCACCGCCCATATTATAATTAAAATTAGGGTCTGCACCACCGTATCCAAATCCACCGTTAAGAGCAGTTTCTCCACCGTTATTTGTACCGCCAGCTTTCATTTTACCAGCGTTACCTCTAGCGCAATTATCACTAACAGCACCATTACCAGCTTGACCACCAATGCCTTGGCTTCCGCCTCCACCACCATTAACAGTTGAACCACCAGGAGTATGACCAGGAAAACCTGTGTCTCCTGGTACTGCTATTCTGTAATATTCTAATACATTGCTGTTTGGTTGGGTATCTGGCCAGAAAAATAATGCTGGATTTTTAGCTCTCCATCTAAGATAGCCATTAGCATTATATGGTAAAAGGCAACTAGTATCAATTGTAAAAGTGGCAATTCCACCTTTACCACCTGAAGATTGGTTACGAGCACCTTCCATTTGAATTCCTAATATAAATTTACCACCTGTTTTAATAGTTCTTATACGATCAGGTGAGTAATAAACTGGTGGTTCTTCAGAGAAAGATCTATCATATACAATGACATCACCAACTTCTAAATTTGTTATATCCGTTTTATTTGTATAATTTGCCATTTAGACCTCCGATATTACTCTAAGGAGAAAATATCTCCTTAGAGTACTATTATTTATTAACTTTGTGAAGATATAGGGCGCAACCATAGCATTCCAACAGTTGGATTACTAGGTTCAGTTTCACTATATACAATATTATTTCTATTGTAAGCAGTAGAAGCATCTTGTTTATTTGCTAATGAACTAGCAACAGCACCAGATGTAACTAAATCAGCAGATCCAGCTGTTACTGAACTTGTATATGTTTTGTATGCTGCATTACCAATAGCACTTGTAGACCATTGAGCTGTACCTGCAGTGCTTGTTGACAATAAAACCTTATTTGCAGTTGATGTAGTAGGTATATTTGGAACTGAACTAGCTAATGCATAATCAGCTAATGCAGCGTTTGTAATATAACCTGCTCCATTTGTTAATTGATTATTGTTAGTTGGAATAGTAGGTTTATTTGTTAAGCTATTGTAGTCACCATCAAATAATGTTGGAATTTGAGCTACAGTGCCATTTACTACACTTACTCCGCCAACAGTTACATCAGATATAGAAGAACCTGAAATTGAAGGTTTATTTTTAATATAATCTGGTGCAGATATATCAGTTTGATTCCAGTCTGATTGAACTTGAGCAGCAGGTATCGCTGGTTTATTTAATAAGTCATCATAGTCGCCTGTTGATGCAACTGTTGATAATGTTGGTTTATTTGTTAAATCATTATAATCACCTGAAGTTGCAACAGTTGCAAATGTTGGTTTACCTGTAATATTATTCCATGTTAAATCTGATAATAATGCGTAATTTGATAAATCGATTGTTTCGCCTAATTGTTCCCATTGAGGAACATTATTGATTTCAATCCATACATATCCAGCTTGTTTTGCTTCAACATAATAAACATCACCAATTGTATTTCCACTTGCAGGTAAATCTGCTACAGTGGCAACAGAACCTTTGATTGTGAATGTTGAACCAAGACCTGAAATTGCATTATTAACATATGTTTCAGTTGCATATCCATTTAATGCAGTTGCAATAGTAGTATCAACTTCTGTACTTGTTTGGAAATCTAAATCGTTTCCTAAATCAGAAACATTAGTTGGTATTGTAGGCTTATTTGATAGGTCATTGTATGATCCTGATGTAGCAACTGCAGCAAGATTTGCAGTTTGTGCATATCCTGATAGGTCATTTGCAGTTATAAATCCTGCACCGTTAGTTAATTGATTTGTATTTGTAGGTACAGATGATTCTAATGCATATCCAGATAATATTGTATTTAAAGATGAACTATCAATAAATCCACTATCGTTAGTTAAATCACTAGTCTTTGTAGGAATAGTAGCATTAGTAATAAAGCCACTATCATTTATTAAGTCTGAAGTTTTAGTAGGAATATTTGCATTAGTTAAGAAACCAGCATCATTAATCAATTGTGATGTATTTGTAGGAATTTGTGAAGTTACAGCTAACGTACCAGTTGTTATATTTGTAAAATCAGGTAATTTTAAATAACAGCTCTTATTAGTAACTTGATTATTAGGTGATTGAATGTAGTATGTTACATTTGATGTAGTATCTAATAGAGTTGTAAATGACTTAGTATTTGGAGCAGCAATAACTAGACCTCTATTTGCATATTGATTAGATGCAGATGGAGCGTTACCAGATAATGCACCTGATAAATCTACTGTTAATGAGTTTCCAATAAATAGAGGATCATTATTCCAATCTAGAGATGAAATATTATTTAGAGTATTACCCATTGCAATAACATCATCTTCATCAGTTAAGTATGCAACATTACCAATGGCTGCTGATAAACCTGTAATTTGAGTTGCAGGGATTTGAGCTGTAGCATTTGTGATATAGCCTGAGTCATTTGTAAGTTGAGATGTTCTAGTAGGTAAATCATCTTCAGTAACTAAATTTTCTACTATTGTAGAAGTTATACCTGAGTTAATTGCATCTAATTGAGCTTGTGTAAATGGACTATCATTAACCATGAATTGAGGTTGCCATCCATTACCAGTAACATATAAGAACCTCCAAGCTTCTCCAATATGTTCATCTGGATTCCAAGTACCAATATAAGAACCACTTACAACTTCACTTACATATGCATAGTCATTATTTGAAACATAATATGCACCATTTGGATCAGATGTCTGCCATGGTAAACCTAGTAAAGTTATTTGAGTATCAAAACTTCCCTTAAAATATGCAGCTTGAGAGTTTACAGTACTATTGACAAATGCTTTATCAGCAAGTTTATTTGAAATAGATGCTTCAGCTGGAATTAATGCTTTAATATTATTAATTTCAGATGTCATATTCTCTACATCACCTATATTTTGAGCTATAGTATCACTTACGTATTTAGCATCTACGATTTGGTTGTTAGATGAGATTGTACGATTTGCATCTAATGTAGGTACAGCATTGAATTTCTTTGCTCCAGTGATAGTTTGATTTGAAGCAACATCAACGATATTTGCTACTGACATAGATTTAATACCGTTTGAGATATTACCTGCAATATATAAATCTTTCCAAGTATGAGAATTGCTACCTAAAGATTCAGTATTAGAATTCTCTGGATAGAATCCATCACCAGATCCTGATAATGTAAATTTATGTGCTCTAAGAGGATCTGTAAATGAGATTTCAGGTGTTTGAGCGTCATCAGATGTGATAATCATACCACCTTGATTCATAGATGCAGATAATAGACCTAAATTACCAAGCATTGTATCGCCTGTTTTAGATACTTTACCTGTAATTTCATTTTCTATATTTGGAATAGTTGTATTATTTATAGTATTTACACTATTTGTAAGATTACGAATTGAAGTATCATGACTAGCTAATTCTTCTTCGATATCTTCTAGTCTTTCTTCATCTGTACTACTAATTGCAACTCTTTCATTTAATACAGCCCATAGATTGTTTACATCTTCGCTATTATAACTTTCATCAAATACTTCAGATTGGTCTGCTCTATTTACAACAATTGTAGTACTGGCAACCATAGCTTCTTGAAGGATTTGAGTACTTTGATTATATGCATATGCTGAGAATGATACAGATAATCTAGCAGTTGTAGCAGTAACATCTATAGCAGTTACTCTCTTTGCAATAGGATTTAGTATATATTCCCATAAGTTATCAGCATTATCAATTAAAATAGGTTCTGTATCTGTTTCTTTAAGCTCATATTTACCACTTAATAGTAAGTGATATTTAGAACTCAAACTACCAGATGGATCTCTAAATGTTGCAGTAACGTTGTCGAATTTACCTACTGTGATAAAATGGAATACGTTATTAGTAGAATATTGATTGATTGTAAGATTGGCAGATTTAATCTTTCTACCAACTGAATCAACGTATAAATATAAGTTTTTATTCTCCACGATGAGCCTCCTTATTTAGTCTTGTTTTCAACTGCTTTTACAGCTTCAGCTAAATCTGCTTTGGCTTTTTCAGCTTGTTCTTTAGCAGTTATATTGTTTTCATATGCTTCAATTAGTTTATCTGCATATGAATCCATATCGTTATTCTTTTTCCTCCAATCAATATATTCCTTTAGAATACGGATTCTATTTAGTAAAACCCATATAAAGTTATTATAGAATACTTTTCTACCAGTAGTAGTTCCAACAAAGAAGTTAGTGAATATCATAATTACACGGATAAAGTATTTAACTAGACATGCTATCCAACCATTTGCATCTTCTAATAGTTGATTTACACTGGCATCCCATATAATTGAACCAATAAATATTCCGACAATTACAACCCATAGGAATTTCTGTATCATTGCTAATGTGATATCTCTACCAGATTTATTTTCTACTTGATATTCTGATAGTTTTGAATCACCAATTCTAACAGAATATGTGAAAGCATTAGCATTTACACGATGATATCTAACAGATGCAGTTTCCCAGTTTTCATTTATATATTCATCTGAAGCTAAACGTTCTAATCTACGTCTTTTAGCACAATAACGTTTGCATCTCCATGAGTATTTAAATTTATCGTTGTATTCCATGCCTTTGAAGATTCTTCCGAATACATTTATAATTTTACGTTGAGTTTGAGGTTTGAAATCTCTAAACTCTTCTTTAGTCATATTCTTACAGTCACGATAACTGATTTTGAATTCATCTTTAGCATGTTTATCTAAGCGGTATAGTCTTCTACACGCTTTTTCTTTCATAGCTTCACGTTTGATATATGGATTTAATACTTCATCTATATATGGAGTAAAGCTTTGCTTTTTATGTTTAAGTAAACCTCTATATACACCTAGATCAGAGAAATACTCTTGATTCTTTAGTTCTTGTTTCTCAAGTGTACCAAATATACCTAACATTAGGGCGATACTGTACATTGCACCTTGCATTGTAACATCTTCCCAATATTCAGCAGTTGTTATCTTAGCAAATGAGAATCCAAAGTTTAAGAAGTCGAACATACCACCTAATAGCATTAGTGCAAATAGACCTATGACTTCTAGTATCGTATATAATGCGAGTTTACCCTTTTTCTCCGAATTATTCATGTCTCCTCCTAAATAAAAAGAATGATTAGGTAAAGACCTAATCATTTTGTCAATCGCCTCTACCAATATGGGCATTTTAAATATATATTATACTTATGAAGAATATTGGAGGAGATGAGATGGCAAAGACGATTGAGCAAAAATCATAAGGCCTTTCCTAATAGTTTGTTTCCAAAATTTTTATCTTGTTTGGTAAGATATTTTATCTGAAGAGAAATTCATATAAATATCTGGTATTTGTTGGCTATTCTCATCAGCAACGATTTCAGTTTTATATGAATAGATTAGTTCACCTGAATCAGGCCATACTAAAGCATATCCATCATAATTTGTATCAGTTGTAAATGAAACTGTACCAACGTGAATATATTGTCCGTTAGATGTTTCAGCTGTAAATGTAGGAGCTGATAGTATTCTATACTGAACTCTATCGTTTACAGTATGTCTACGATTTAAATCACCTTTGTATAGGATATATACTGGTGGTCTAACTTCGCTATATTGTGATTCTTGACTTGAATATGATTGATCTGTAACATACAATCTCTTTGTAATTCCAGGGTGAATTCTAATATTCTTGTCATATGTTTGGAAGTGTAATTGATATGCGAAAGATAACTGTTCACGAGAATCTTTTTCTAATAATACCTTTTCAGATAGAACTGTATTTGGTAAATTAGAAGGAACATCGATTTTATTTGCCATAGGATATCTACGAGGATTTAATCCAAGTGCTCTAACATCACTATCAGAGCTATTCATTCTAAATAGTGTTAAATCAATATACTCTGATTCTCCGTTAGTATCGACATATCTAACATCCTTATTTATATATTGAGCTTTAGCTTCCCAGTCAAATAAACCAGCAGCAGGTGGATAATATACATCTGTAGCGGCTACTCCAACTGAGTAGTTATCTTTGAATGTAGTTGAGAAGCATACATTTGTACCATATCTGTTATATGAAACAGGTAGAACAGCACATGGAACATCTACTAGATTTCCAGTTGTATAATCATTATATTGAAGTTGTTCATTTAATGATTTATAGTTTTTGATATATAGTGTATCTGGTTTAGTTATAGGTGATGATTTAGTTCCATCATTGAAAGAATTCTTGATATTATTTACTAAAACATCTCTAACTGTACCATTTGGCGAATATATATCTCTAGAAATATAACAATAGTTATTGAAATTTATACTTCTATTTACATAACCACTTGTTGTAATACGGAATAATCTATATTGAGCATCTATACCAATACGTTCATTTATCTTATTGAAATTCTTAGTGAATTCTACTTGAATATCAACAAAGTTATTTCCATATGAATAATCAACTATATCTGCATAATAGTTATATCCATCGAATTTACGTACACTACCTAATTTAGGTAATCTAGAATCAACTGTAGCATAACGATAAACTTTCTTGATATTGTTATTACCAAGACGTTCAACTTGAGTTTGAGCTGATTGTCCAAATGCATTATCAGATATAACATTTACCTCTTGGTTTAGAGCTTTATAGTTATTATATTTTAAACCTGCAATATTAGATTGCTCAGTATAAACCTTACCATTTATATATGGAACATACAAAATCTTATATCTAAATTCTGATGGGTCTTTCATAGTTGAACCAAACATTCCAGGTAGTCCTAAGCCATCTGCATAGTGAAGGATATTTTGAATAACATAGTAGTCATTTTGGAATCCTATTGCAGCATAGAAACTACTTGCTTCAGGAATTTGTCCTAGACCTTCAATAATATTAGAGTTTTGTTTATACATTAAAGATAAACCTTTACCTTCATAGTTATTGTTTAAAGATGCATATATTTGAGATTCATTTACATAATTACGTATAGATAGAACTTTATCAGGTAAATCATTACGATAATTTGTAATTAAAACATCGACTATTCTATAAATAGGTAAATCAACAACTAGTGCCATATTATCATGAGTACATAGAGGTTCACTGTCAGATTTAGTTCTAGCAGTAGTCCATAAGTCACCTGATGGATAACTCATATAATAATCATTTGTGATAACATTTGAGAGATTAGAAACATAACCAGTGCTATGATTATCGATTGTAGATGCAGTATCTTCAAGCGTATTCATATCTATAATCTCTTCTAGAGATTGTTGAGTTTCTTCGTCTAATTTGTCAAATGTAATCATATTTTCATGCCATATCATATCATCGTCATAGCATCCTAAACGAGGTATTCCATAGAATGTTCTACCAATCTCATGTAGAGCCTCATATAGTGATTTTTGACCTGTGAATTGGAATTCAGGACATGGATAAATGTTATATTCTTCACCAGAAGGTAATGTAATTTTAGAATCTAAATATTGTAATTTAGGATCTAACTCATATTTTCTATCAGATTTATTTACGATAGGATTTAGTATATTTAATGTTTTATCAAGAGCATAATATATAGACTTAGATTTCTCTTTGATAATATCACGCTCATTAAAGTTATTCATATTTGATATTGCAATTCCAGACCATACAATACGATATTTCTTAGACTTTTCATAGTAATCAGAAACACCATCTGCATTTTGTTGAGACATTGTTGAGTCACCAGGACACCATAACCAATCCTCGCCATTCCAAGCCCAGTTATCACCACCATTTGGAATATATGTTCTTGTATAATCAGTTAAATTTCCACTATACATAAACTCTGGTTTATGATCAATTGTATGGAAACTAACTCTACCAGTAGTTTCTTGAATCATTCTACTCTTTACAACCTCAAAGTCGGCATCAGACATATCTACTTCTAATATGATATCAATATAACCTTCACTAGATATATCTAGATTAGGTGTCCATTCATGTTGTAAACCGTCATAGTAAATTCCAATGACTTTTTCCTCATGATTTGGATCAGGATCATATGAATCTGAATGTGTACGATACTTGTATGTCTTACGTAATTTAATACCTAAATCAGTAAGTGAGTTTAATGCTTCATACCATCCAACCTTAAATGCTTGTAATGCAGGATTTGCTAAACTAAATAGTTGAGTTACATAGTTTAAACCTGTAACTGCAGAAGCTGCTTGCCAGAAGTCAGCCATATCACCAGACCAACATCTTAGGTTGACTAAATAAAATGATGTAGCAGATTCGTATGGAAGAGAATATGTTTGTCCATTATACATTAGATTTGGTAATGAACCTGAAACATTAGAATTATTTAAACCAGTTAAATATGAGAATCTACCTGAGAAATATGTAACTATCCATACAAAGTTACTTTGAGCTAGTACTTGACTATCAGACCATATTGACATATTATTTTGGTCTTTGTAAGCAGTTCCAACTGAAATATTATTCTTAGCTAATACATATTCTAGTGGTTGAGAGATACTATAATCTGGTAATAACTCACACTCTAGAAGTTTAGTTCTTTCAATTAGATTTAAATGGTGTACATATTTACTTTCACTACCTAATTGAATTTCCTCTACATCATCTTTTGAAATAAGCATGTATTTAGGGAAAGATTGTATAGGAGTGTAACTTATATTAACATCTATAATTTTACCATTTTCATCTACAACTGGTTCACTATTTATATAATTACCTTTGATTATAACTGGTGTATATGCTTCAAATGGTAATTTATCATCGATTGCAATAGTAGATACAGCAGCACTATCCATAGTCTCATCTAGAGTTTCTCTGAATGAGAATGGTAATTGAATTTCGTAATCTTTATTCTCAATTGTAATTAAGAATTGATCAGTTGCTTCCTTATTTGCATTTATAATATTTGAGTTAAGAGAATCTAGGAATCTATAATATGGTGATGTAGCAACTACATATATATTATTCTTACCTGTATTTAATTCTACTCTAAATTCAGTATTAGATGTAGTATATCTATTAGAACCATTAATATAAATTTTATATTGAGAAGCGTTATTTATAGAATTCCAATTGATAGTTGCAAAGTTTCCATCATTAGATGATAGAGTAATCACTGGAGTTTGTAATCTTAACACTTCATAGTTAAGTACATTTGATAGTAATGAATCACCCATATGTGATGAATCAGATTTAGCTTGAACTTGTAATGAGAATATTCTAGGTTCATATGACTCTACTTTATATACGTTATTTGAAGAGTTGATTGTATTTATAACAACACCATTATCGTAAATAGCAAACTCAGACGCACCTTGTAAATCCTCAGCATTTGTTATAATTAACTCATTATCTCTACCAGGAATATCATTCATACGAACTGTAGGTGTAGGTAAAATACCAAATACTGTAGGAGTTTCAGGGAATATATCATCTCCAACCTTTAAACTAGACATATCTGAATCTAGATATTTAGGGTTATTATATTTAGGAGATGTTCTTACAATTATATTATGAGTTGTATCTAAATATTCATTGTCATATTGACCAGATCTAGTAGCCTTTATATAAGCTCTATAGTTATCACTAGGTTCTGTTATATTTGCAAATGAATATGTAAGAGCAGATAAATCATAATATACAGGATTATCGTTTAAATATACATTATAACCTGTAGCATTATCTATTTGACCCCAAACAATAGTTGGATGAGGATCTTCTTGGAATTGGTTATCATCAACAACTGGTGTATTTAGTTTTATAACTGAGTATACCTTTCTATCCACTAATTCATTTGTATGAGATTGATGGAAATAGAATTCTTGTGATGACATAGCAGCGACTATAATTGTATAAGAACCAGCTTCGTTATAATCTAGTTGAATAGGATTTGTAACAGTTGGAACTTCATTTGGTAGATAATCTGTATATCTAGCAACATTAGAGTCTCTACTTATAGAAATACGGAAAAATGCAGCATCCTCATCTGTATGTGTTATATAATATTGAGATGTACCATCAATATCATTCATATAAGGAGTTGCTAATGTTTTAACTTCAAATGCTTCTGTAATATTAGACCATTGTGAATAGAAACGTCTAATTTCAAAGTCATTTGGATCTTGTATATAAGCAGATGAACGTATTCTAAATTGATACCATCCATCTGGTAAATCGAATCTTAGTGATAATGATTGTTGAGGGGCAATTATACCATTGTAATTATCATCTGCATATTCTTGATATAATTCCCATAGCTTAACCCATGCAGTTCCATCCCAAATAACAACTTCTGTAGCAAAATAGTATACATCATTGTTATATACAACTTCTTGACCATTAGTAGATTTGTTTATTACATATGAATCATAAAGTTGTGGATTAGCTGGAAATGTTATTGTAGGGTTAGGGGAAGTATCTTGAATTGCGATACTTCCCTGATAATTTTCGTTAGTTAATAGAGAAGGATATCTACATACTTGAAGTTCATAGAATGAGTTATTCTCATCTATATTGCTCCAAGATAATACATTGTAATCTCTAGTTAAACTTGGTGTTAAAAGAGCACCTGCATATATAGTTTGAGATTTTGATGATTCAATATATCTTGGACGTGTATACGCACTAATATCTCTCCATGCCATATTATACCTCCTCTGTTGTAATCTTTAATGCTGTAACTTGGAATCTATGTAAACCAGCACCTAGTGAATCAAATGTATATTGGTTAGTTGTTATACCTCTAGGAACATCTGTTTCTGGATAAGGTGTTATATCTGAACCATTATCGTATAAATAATAATGAGTTGCATTTAATACAGGACTCCAAGATAAAGTAAAGTGATCTGGATCCCATAAAATATTATCTGGTATACCTAGTTTTATAATTTGATATGTTGATTCAGATGCTGTTGAATTACCAACATACCATGGAGAATATGAACAAGATGCAACACATACAGCATATGTTGTAGTTCCTGTAGCTGATGGCATTTGAGGAATTAATCCACTAACACCATTTGTAATAGGATTTGGATCTGGTATAAATACACCTAATCTACTGTCTTTATCTTCAGGTTGAAGTACAGTATAAACATTTCCTAATACAGTTCTATTTACATCTCCATTTGCAATTACATATGTAATATAATAATCTGGATATTCACCTGTTTCTGATGTTGCAGTAGATGGTAACCATGTTAAATATGATTCATATATACGAGATGTTTCATTATTTCCATTCCATACTAAAGTTGGAGCTGATAATGTATTTATCTCATAATCTACATATGCAGTTGCAGGATTACCGACACTTGCATCTTTAGTAAATACTAAATTACTGTCATAATCATGATCTGCTTCAAATACTGCTTGAGGATAGATTCTATGTTTACCAACTGTTCCATATGCAGGAGTTCTTGTATTCCAATACATAGTTTTAGTTGATGTTGATTCTGAATCTGGATTTGCATCTATGATTTCCTCATCATAAGGTGAGAATACGTTATTGTATATTTTATATGTGATTCCTTGATATGTATCAGTAGTTGGATAGCTTAATCTGATACCAATTTTACCATCAGTTTTAACTATAGGAGAAGTTGTATCATTAGGAATCTGATATACATTTCCTCTTATATCTGTAAGAGATATTGAAAGAGGAGATCTTAATTTTGTCATATCATATGATATTTCAGTAGCAACTGAATTATATGTTTCATCTGGAGTAAACTTTTGGATTATCTTAAAAATGTGTGATCCTTGGGCTAAATTTGTTAATGTATATGTTGTATTATTTGTAATATTTACTTGTAATATACCATCATATACACCATATACAGTGTCATTTGTATCTGCATATTGAGTTCCCCAAGATAATAAACCACCATTTACAGATGTTCTATTGAATACTAAATTATATGTTTGTGGTAATCTAGTTGTAGTTCCATTTACACTTGAAGGTTCAGAATTGTAACTAGAATTAGTATAGTTAGCTCTAACATAGAATGTATGTGTACCTAATGATAGATTTGTAAATTCGTAGTTTATATTAGTTGAAACATTTGTCCAACCACCATTATCAAGTTTAACTGAATAAGATACCGCATTAGTTACAGTATTCCAATCTAATCTCCATTTATTTAAATATGTTTTACTAGAACTTGTTATTACTGGAGAATCTAGATTCATTGAATATGATGTAGATGCTGTATCAGATGTATAATAAACATCACCAGTGATAATTTGATTAAAAGGAAAATAGTGATTTGAATTTGAGTCAGGCCATGCTGTACATACACTTCTATTTATATTTGTAACATAATTTTCACGATTAGCTACAACACTCCACGTATGAGAACCAACCATATATTCAATTGGAATTTCATATGTAGATGAGTTATATGAATTACTTATGATATTTCCATCACGATATAATGAGAATCCATTATTTGGCCATGGAGAACATGATATATTTAAGGTTCTACCATTACGTGTGATAGCTGGTTGAAATGTTTTCCAACCAAATCTAAATGTAGCTGGTTTTATACTAACATAATATGAAAGTTTATGAGTCCATCCACTAAATGCACCACCAGATTCATTAACACTATAATTTTCCTGTTGTGGAACTGTATATAAAATTTGGTTATCATTATCTCTAGATACATATATTTCTGAACCAGTACCATTAACTACAGTACCACTTCCTTTATATAAACCCATAGAGTTCAAACCAGATACTTTAACTGAAGCTTCATTATTATTATATGATAATGGGAAGCTAGATGTTGTATATGCTTGTGGTTCAATAAATGTGTATACATATAAATCATCTGCCACAGGCCATGGACCACCAGAATACCAGTTCCAACATTGAAAATGATATGTATAATTAATACTTGTAACTGGATAGTTATTAAGTATACTTAAATTTGAATTTGTTGAATAACTCCATACATTATAATCTGGAATTGTTGTATCATAAAATTCAGTTGATGGAACTTCATCATGAGTATTTCCAGTAGATATTGAATGAAGCATAGTATCATTTTTTAAATATAAACCAACTTTAGATACTCTATGATCTTCACCAAGGTGAGCAATAGTTCCAAGGTCATATGAAGAGCCATATGCTTCATAACCTGAATTTACAGTACTCCATTCATTATATGGACTATGACCTGTTCCACCATCATTCCAAACACATACTGCATTATTTGAACTGATACCTGCAGCTAAAAATATTCCACCGCCTTCATCATTGCTACGTGGCCAATACGCCCAATATAGAATTTCTGCCATATTTCACCTCCAATTATTTACCACGATTTCTATCGGATAATTGTAATCCTAGTCTCTCTGAGGCACGGATTTCTTCAAATTTATGTACTTCTTGTGTACTTTCAAAAGCTTTATATTCGTAAACCATTTCTACTGCTTGTTTAGCAATATCCATCGCACCCATGATAGCAGCTCCATAGCCACCACCAACCATCGCACCTTGAAGAATAGAATTATTTAATTCTTCAATTCTTCCAACTATATTTTGTATATTCTTTACAGCATTAGCTCTCGCAGTATTTCCATATCTAGCAGAATATGAGTTTATTTGAAAGTCAACTATTGGTTTAGCTATATCATTAACTGCACTTATAGCTACCTTTTTAGTCATTACTTTAACAGCTTTATTTATTTTATCTTGCTTTCCTTTATCTGGACCACCTTTACCACTTACATTTTCAAGTTTCTCTTTGGCTTTAGATTTACTTGATTGAATATTTTCAATGTCTATATGAAGAACATATTCATTTCTAGCCATAATACCTCCTATGCAATTGGTGAACTAGGATAGA
>Ga0310691_10001758_pt1 | contig 31648 bp, 22 predicted proteins | sample 176DNAGHGlowgp2_FD_203887 | JGI IMG/M metagenome (GOLD analysis project Ga0310691, IMG submission 203887) | Sheep rumen microbial communities from Palmerston North, Manawatu-Wanganui, New Zealand - 1766 DNA GHGlow gp2 (v2) (version 2) | ecosystem: Host-associated > Mammals > Digestive system >... | reverse complement strand
CTGGGCCAGGAGGCCTTCCTGCAAAAGAAGTCCTTCCCATTTTTTCTGCCACTTATCTATGAGTTTTCCCTGGCTTACGGGAATACAGATATTGCCGTCATCAAGCTGTGAAAAATATATGCAGAAAATGGCCAGGGCTTCATAAGGTGTGTCTGGCTGAAGCTCAATCAGAAGATCGAGAACTTTTTCCCAGATGCGGGAGATACAGTGCATGTCGCTGAGTTTTTCAAAGAAGCTTGTGATTTTATTTTTGTCTGTCGCTTTCATTGTATCTTCTCCTTAAGCCCTGTTTATAAGTTCATTTAGTATGCCTTTATAGGCTTTTTCGAGGTCTGCCCAGTTTTCCCAGGTACGGGCGTAAATACCGCTGCAGGTGTCGGCATGACAGCCTCTAACATAAGCGTAATAGATTCCGCCGAAATGATTTTCGAAAATCTTTGACTCGGTTTCTTCCGGGTAGAATGTGGCCAGCCACTTTATTAGGCTGTAGGAATATAAAACGCGCTGGATCGAATACAGGGCATCGGTTTGCCCTTTGAGGAATTCGCCGTCACAATACTGGCCGGCTTCATAGGAGTTGCTCTTCCAGTCGAGAATGGAGTAGAGGTCGCGGTCTCCGACGCAGCGTTTAAAGACGAGGTCAATGAAGCCGTTACAGTAGTTTTTGAGAGCCCCTGTGATATCGGCGCTCATGTTGAACTCGGTTTCGCTTAAGTGGTCGGCAGCTGTAAGTTCGCTGAGCTTAAAGTAATTGCCGGTAGCTTCTCCTCCAGAAATTTCCGGCAGCTTTGCATTGAGTGTGTTCCACACTAAGCTGCTTGTGTAGGCCAGCCACTTATCCGGATCGTCTTCGGGAATACTCAAGGTCTGCTTCTCGAAGCAGGCCGTTATGAGACGGCGCAGTTCTTCATCATCTTCTTCAACTCCAAAATCAGCTTTTTCAAAAACCTCATGAATGGCAATACCAAGCTTTGTTCCATTAGGATAATGCTCAGGTGCCGGAACTGCAGGCGGACAGTCTCCTCCTGATCCCGGAACCGCAACATACGAAACCGGATTTTGCGCCATATCAAAAGCCGCCAGCGAAGTCTGCTGAGAATCAATTCCTTCCTTATCAGCCCGTCCACCATTTTCTGTCATTTCTTCAGAAGCCGCCTTTTTGTGTGAGAGAGAAGAGTAGGAGTGCTTATGAATAGAAAGTGAGGGTACTTTTTCTGAAAGTTGTCTTGTTGCAGTTAGTTGTTCTTCTTCGGTGCTATCTTTTTTTAATATGTGTCCGGAAATTTCTTTTTCCTCAATGCTTTTGAAATCTTTAAGAATTTTCAAAGTGTCAGATTTTAAGGATTCAAAATTTTTACCATTATCAGAAATTCTTCTTGCTGCAGGTTTTTGCTCTTTATCTTCATCATTATACTTAATTTCTGCATCTAAAAGATACGATATGTTGTCATTCAAAAAATCATAAATATCAGTTTTATCATTACCATGTTGCCATGAATCGTAAAGTGGAAGCATGAGAATAGAAGAGGCTCTCGTGTAAGCAACATAGAAAAGCCTTTCTCTTTCGTAATCTTCTTCTGTCTGATATTTCTTTTTACCATAATCACAGAAACTCAGTTTTGCATTTTTGTTTTCATCATGATAAAGCCAGGCTCGAGGTCCCTGCTCATTTCTTCCTCTTAATCCTGCGGGTACAATGACAACCGGGAATTCAAGTCCTTTTGAAGCGTGAATTGTCATAAGCTGAACGCAGTCAAAGTCTGTTCCTTTTTCTACGATGTCACCTTCATCAATTGAATTATCAGAAGAGGTTGAAAGTCGCAGAAGATGTTTGCTCAAATCTTCAAGAGAACTGTCTGTTTTGTAAAGATAATCAACTGAGTATTTACCAATCTGCCGGATTTTTGTAAGTGACTGCATTTGTCCTAAATCCGAAAGACGGTTTTCTATATTTGTAACTTCATAAATATTTTCAAGAAGTTTTGCCCATTTTCTCTGGCGCGAAAGTTCCTGCCACTGAATTATGGTCTGTCTCTGCGGACATGACGGATTATCAAAATCTTCGCTTTCAACAACGTCCAAAGGAATGCAGAAAAAGTCTGTAAAGAGTGCTTCACTCAGAATTGCTCTTTTTGATCCTGTAAAATCTTTTGCGGTGATTGCATTAAAAAGAGAAATCCAATGTGTGCATTCTTTTCCTGCAAAAAGATTTGCATCTTTATAACGTAAAGACGGAATGCCTGCTTTTTTCAGTGCCCGTTCAATTTCTGTATATTCTGATGAGGAACGCACTAAAATTGCAAAATCGCGGAAGCTTACATTGCGAAGTTCAAAACAGTTTCCATTATCATCTTCTTTCTCTTTATCGAAAACCTGAAGCTTTGTTTTACCATTTTCAAAAGTACAGCAATCAATAATCTGCTGAACTGCTATTTGTGCAAAACCTTGTTCTTTAGTACGCTGTTCTGGTGTGCCGGCAATCCAGACAGGTTCAATTACGTTTTCAGAGTATGTTGCGGGAGCTTTCTTTTTTGATGGTTTTGAATTAGAAAAAGCAATTCCAGAATCTTGAGTGAAAAATGGTGTAGCGTTATCTTTGTTCTGGAATAAAATATTGCAGCATTTAACCATAGGATCTGTTGAACGATGGTTTGTCGCAAGATAATATTCTCCGCCACCATTTGCTGCTATAGACTGAATTGCATTTTCATAAACATTTACATCTGCGCCCTGAAAGGAATAAATCGACTGCTTAGGGTCGCCAACTACGATAATTACATGGTCTGAATCTTCCATAAAAACAGTTTTAAAAATATCCCACTGCTTCTGGTTTGTGTCCTGAAATTCATCGATGATGGCATATTTATATTTTTTCTGGAGCTGCTTTTTAAGAAGTGAATCCGGCTGGCAGACTGCTTCGCGTACACTTCGCAGCATATCATCATAACTCTGCATTTTGTTTTTTTCTTTTTCCTGCTGCCATGCGGTGTAAAGATTTTTTAGTTGAGAGTTATAGAATTTTCTAGTCAAATATTTGAAAACTTTTTCATTATTTGTCTTTGTTCCGAGCCCACTAAAAACATAAGTGTATTCTTTTTCTACAGATTCATAATCAATTTCTGCCTGTGACATTAAATAATCACATTCCTGAAAAGTATAAGTATGCTGGAATTGAGGTCTCTTTTTTTCAATGTATATATATTTATTATCAAGAGAAACAATTTTTTTATCTTCATTATTCTCATAATCAAGATAATACTTTGAAATTGCCTGTTTAAAATCGCGTTTAAGATTATTTATGAAAGTAGACTGTTTTGCTACATCAACAAAAAGCTGCTTAAAATTAGAATTGTTTTTCAGGACGTCACGAATCCAGCGGTCAATAAAATCATCAATTGCATCATCAGCAACCAGGGAAAGTGATGAGCACTGATTTGCGGTAAATGAGAATTCGCTGAGGGTTTTCTGACAGAATGAGTGGATTGTAAAAATAGAAGCATTATCAACATCTTTATCAGGGCATTTTGCTCTGATGCGATCCCTCAATTCTCCCGCGGCTTTTTCGGTATAAGTTACAACAAGAATTTCTTCGAGTTCGATATTTTCATCGATGAGTTTTTTTACAATTCCAGTTATGTTATAAGTTTTTCCGGTTCCGGCAGAGGCCTGAATATACATGGATTCTGTAATGTCAGAATAATTATCTAAAATAAATTCTTTTAATGCCATTTTATTCTCCCCTGTGGTTATCAGTGTTTACACTTTGTGCTATGTATTGAATCAGTTCTGCTTGATGAGCCTTTGAATCCTGCCACTCTTCCGTAAAGTTTTCGTGAGTGTAGCCGATGTCTTTGTCTAAATCAAAAAGCTTTCGTTTTGAAAAATACTGCCATTCGCCATTTCCGTAAGAAGTTAACAGTTTGTTTTTAAAGTCCTGGAATGAAAGCTGGAAATCATTATTATTTTTGAAGTCGTCCAGAACTGTTTTTACCGGTGCACTCCTTTTGAATCGCGTAATGAACATTGAATTATAGATTTTGTTCAGAAGACTACGCGCGAATTCTGGAGTTGCTGAGTATGAATTGAATTTATAAGTTACAGCCCCTTCCTTAAATCCAAAAACATTTAAACTTATGCTGTATAAACTTGTATCACTTTCGGGTTGAGCAGCAAGTAGAATAAGTGAAGTGATGTATCCTGTAAGTACGTTTTCGGAATTTGAGAGTTCCAGTGTGTACATTTTCTTTGTCTGTTCAAAATCTTTGTTATACCATGCAAGTTCACCAGAAATAAACCAGTCTTTTGGAGTGATGTCTGGAATCTGTTTTACAAGAAGCATTTTGTTTTCATTGAAAACGAGGTTTTCTGTAAACGGGCACTTTTCCTTAATTTTTTCAAGAACAGATTTACTGTTTTCCAAAACAATTTCTACAGATTTTTCGCCGAAGAAATCATCCGGAAGTGCATTCTGAATATTCAGTTCAAAAGAAATGCTTTCCTTTGTAATTGTGGTTTCATCATTGAGTGTAGATTGAATATATTCTTTTCTGATATTCGAACTTATTTTTCCATTCAGAGATAATGGTTCAAATTCAAGCTGTTCTTTTTCTTCATCATCAAAATTATTGTTCAGTTTTTGATTAACCATGAAGATAAAAGGTTCCTGAAGATAAGACTTCATCTGACCTATGGTTATGCGGTCGGGAAGTGCAGAGGCATCGTGCTGAGAAGAAATAGATTGAGATGACTCGCTTTGTTCTGAGAGTTCTGTCGACTGAGGAGTTTCATTTTCATTTTTCTGCAGCTTGATAAAGTTTTTCTTATTTCGAAATTCTCGCTGTGTGTAGAGCTCATTCCAGAAACGGTCTTCATCAATATTTACCCGTGCTTCGTAAATCTGTTTTTTTAATTTTTTGTTGAAAGGATAAATTGTTTCGAATAAATCCTTAAGAACAGAAGACATAAAAAAGTCTTCGTCCTTCTGAAGATTTTTGTTTACGTAGCTGATAAAAAGACCTTCGCGTGCAGCCATGAGCTGGCAGAGGAAAGCATTTTTGTTTTTAAGCGGAATTGATTCATCTCCGGGCTGTCGGTTGCCGTTTAGTTTTCTGAGGTCAAGCTCCTTGTCGCTGTCTACGCCAGGGAAGCTTTTTGAATCAAGCCCTATGAAAAAAATGTATTTTGCAGAGAGAACGCGGTTTGATTCAAAGTTGGCAAAGGTAATTCCGCGGGTAAGAATATTTGCGCTGTGAAGTGTTACTGCAGCAGAACGGTCAAAAAGTGCATTTGAAAAACAGTCTGCAAATGCTTCAGGGGCTGCGGTGAGGCGCTGTCGCTCGATTTCTTCTACAACATTCTGGAATACAAGACTCTCGTTATAAAGCCCGTCCGGAATGTTGTCTGTGAGAAGCAGCCAGTTTTTGAGAAGGATTTCAATCTGAGAGATGTCGTCAATGTTGAACTTTTCTTTGTTTGAATAAGACGCCCATTCTTCAAGTTCATCAACTACTTGAATAAACTTGTAAAGCGAGTTGCTGTCTGCGGTGCTCATTGATTCATATGGTAAAAACTGGCAATCGTTTGTTTCTGTGAGGTCTGTTGTGAGACGTGCAAGCAGCAGACGTGCTTTTGCTTTCTGCCATTCTTCATGATTTTCTCGGTCGCGATAAATGTTCAGGTTTGCAGCCCAGTCCGCCCAGTCAGAAACTTCTTCATCAGAAATTCCGCGAACAGTTTGTACAAGATAGTTATGCAAAAGTTCAAAAAGATCTGAGCGGCTCAGGTAGCCTTTTTTCAGAATTCCAAAAAGAACATGAAGAGCTTCTGCAGTCAGCGAACGCTCGCCTGAGAAATCTGCAATTGTGTATGGAATATATGGAAAGTTTGAATCAGCTGCAAACTGATCGTTCTGATCAAAAACCTGTTCGATTGCAGTTTTATAATCCTGGATTTGAGGCGCAAGAACAAGAATATCTCCAAGCTGTGTGCCGTCATTTTGTGCAAGCAGTTTACAGATTTTTGAATGTACGTCTTCGATTTCGCGGATACGGGTAGGGGCCCCTGTAAGCGAGAGAGAATTGTCTTTTTCAGAATAATGCTCTGTTTCTATTCTTGTGTTTTCTGCAATTGACTTTTGTATGCGGTGTAGGATTGTATCGGTTTTAGTGTATGAGGCAGCGGTGGTCAGCTTGTGAGCCGGAGAATCTTTTGTCCAGAGTTCAAGGTGTTCCTGACCAAATGTTCCCCATTTTTCAAGCAGCTGATTTTGCTTATCTGTATTATCAGAAGTTTGAAGGAAAACTTCTAGAGTATATTCTTTCGAAAACTCATTCAGAATATTTCGGTAAATCTGACCAAGACCTGAGAATCCAAAAATAAAAACGGAACGATCAGCGGGCCAGTTAAAATCCAGCGAACCTGCATTTGTTTTTTTATTCAGTTCGGTAAGCTGATAAAGAGTTAGATAGCGGGTGTCTTTGATTTTAATTCCATCAGTTCCAATCACATCATCATAAAGCTTTTTCTGCCAGGGAGATTTCTCAAGTGTTTCATTCAGCGTATCAGGGCGGACATCTTCATAATCCATAAAAAGACTGGCAATTGTTTCTGAAAAATCATAAAGATGATTCGCATTAATTGAAGAGGTTCTGCCTGTAATATAGGCTTCTACATCCGGTGCATTAAGTGTCTGAAAATAATATTTTCCAGAAGCATTTTTTTCAGTAAGCTTAGAAATAATTCTATCGCGTAGCAATTCAACCGAAAGCTTATCAATATTCTGATTAGAGGCAGCCTTAGGAGTCACTAAATCAAAAAGAAACTGCTGGATGCGCAGGGTCTTAAGATTCATCAAAATAGAATTGCCGGCCCCCTTGCTTTTGAGCCAGTGTAGCTTAAACCACTGCTCAGTTTTCGGGTCGGTAAAAACAACGGCCGGCGAACAGAAAGGCGTTTTCCAGTTTTCAATGATTTTTTCGATTAATTTATCTGCAAGAAGATCCAGATCCCAGGATGTATAAACGTTTTTCATCAAAAGCCCTCATACTAAAATATAACATAGTTTAATAATGCTTGCAAAAAAATACCTTAAATTACGCTCCAAAACCAATCTTATGCGCACAGGTGCCTTCTTCATGCCAGTGATTTTTCTTTTCAATCTGCATTTTTTTTAGTTCTTTAAGAATAAAGGTGGAATTGACCTTATCCTGATTCATAAAGCGGATACGACTGGATAGTGTGCCGAAGTCTCCCGGGGTTACGCTTTCGCTGTTTTCCAGTTCTTCAATTTCTTTGTTTGAAAGATGGAATGAAGGAAAGTATCGTTCGAGCATTTTTTTAATTCCCTCAAACTTCATAGGCTTAAACTCAACGAGGATGTGGAAGCGGCGCTGCATTGCCGGATCCATTATATTGCGCAGATTTGTGGTACAGATGAGAATGCCGGAAAATTCTTCCATCTGGGTGAGGAACTCGTTTACGGTTGAGCGCTCCCACGATGCTCTTGCCTGATTTCTATCGTAGAAAAAACTGTCGGCTTCATCAAAAAGGAGGATGGAGTCACTTGCCTCAGCTTCCGCAAATGCGTTGCAGATATTTTTTTCATTTTGACCAACGTACATTCCAAGAATATCACTTGCTCGTTTAAGAATAATCGGCTTTCCAAGCTGCTCTGAAATATAACGTGCAAATTCGGTTTTGCCGGTTCCGCTTAAACCGTAAAAAAGCATGCGGATTCCACTTTCACTCCCCTTATTCTTTTCTGCAAATTTCGCGGCATTTTCTACCATCTCAACTATTTCAAGAGGATTCATACTGGCATTCAGAACCCCAGGATCATATTCTGACTTTACACTGTCGCGCATTTTTGATTTACCGTTCAAAAGCTGTGAGTTTTCCTTCATAACTATCCCGACTTTTTTCAAAAGGCTTTCTTCGTCTTTGCATTCCATGCCTTCAATAGTTTTTACTATGTTGTCCACGCTCTGACCGGTAAGCTTGTATTTATCGAACATATCCAGAATCTGAAGTTTTGTTTCATCTGCCAATTCAATAGATTCGATTTTTGTTTTCGCAATAGAACGAAGCTGACGGGCTGGCATAGCTTCAAACTTAATGCTGAAGGTAAAACGGCGCAGGGTAGACTCATCAATCTGATGCTGATGGTTGATGATGTAAATGACCTTGTCACAGTTGTTTTCGAGCATCTTATTTACCGTGCCTTTCGTTTTCGAAGGCACAGAACCAAAGAAATTAAAGTCTAGAGTTCTTAATAGGGAATCTGCTTCATCTACAATCAGAATAGAATCCTGGCGTTCCATAGAAAGCAGGCAGGCCAGTTCTCCTAAAGGGCTTCGAGGTACAGCTTCTGTTTCATTTTTAAAAATATAGATTTTCTTTCCTGTAGATTTACAGATTGCTTTTGCGAGTTCTGTTTTTCCGCTGCCGGGCTTTCCGTAAAATAAAATTGAAACCGGATTTTTTCCCTTAAGCAAATCTATACAGATTTCCGTAGATTCAGGCCTTACGGAAAAGCTTTCCAGTTCATAGGCTTTTTCGCAGTCCAGGGGCTTTAGTAAGTCACTGAAGTAGGGTTCAATACTTTGGGCTTCAATACATTCATTCAGAGAAAAATTATATTCTCCATCATCATCAACAAAACCAAAGGTTTTAATTTTCTGGTCACTGCGCAGCATGTATGAAAGATCTTTAGAAGTTATTCCAAGCATATCTGCCATATTTTCACGAACTTCTAAATCGTTATTCCGCATTAAAAATCTTAATTCATCATTTGAATTGAAACGGCATAGCAAGAGAATATAACGCGCTTCTGCTTCTGTAAGTTGAACCTGATCTACCAGGAACTGAGTTTTGGAAATATCCAGAATAGCCTTCTGTGTTTTTCTTGAAAGTTCAAGTTTATCAGTAAGAGAATAATTTTCTGAATCACTAAAAATGACAGTATTGATTATTGAAGTAAAAGTTGTCTTATCAGAGTTAATAAGGATTCTGTACAAATCAATAAGGGCTGTTGAATAATTGTCGTAATTGCGTATTGTCCGGTCTACTCTTTTATCCTGTTCATACATATAAGGAATATCACATTCGGAAAAACACATTTCTTCATTAGCAGGTTCGGAAAGTAGAGTAAGCTTTCTTTGTTCTTCAAGCTTAATAATTTCTTTTTCCAGAACCTTGCAGAGTCTGACATTTTTGTTGAGTTTATTTGTGTATTCTAAAAAGGCATGAATCAGGTTTTCAAATTCAGAAACAATAGTCTGATTTGATTTACCTTCGAGAAGAGTATAAAGATAGAAAGCAAGTGCATAAGGTTCGTTCTTTGTGTAAGTAATAGTTGCTTTTGCTCTCCTACCAAAACGTCTGCCTCTGATATTTCTGCCATTGTATGCAATCATTATCATCCTCCATAATCATAATATAGGAAGACTGGATATCATTTAGTGATATTGGCTTTATATATGTATTTTTTTAATGCTCAATAATTACCTTAGTGTTATAATCTGATTATGGCAAAAGAAGATACCCGTCAATCTGCAAAAGAAACTTTGAGATTATTTTTACTTGATGCATTATTTCAGCAGGAATGGTTTTATACAAAAGAGGAGCTTGCTGCAAAACTGGAGGTTTCGATTCCAACCCTAGATCGCGATATACGCCGTCTTCGTGATGATTATCATGCACCACTTGAATTCTGCAAGGAACACGGAGGCTATCATTATACAAGCAAACTTTTTAAGCTGCCTGCAGTCTTTATTCCAGAAGAGGATATGCCTGCTTATTCAATTGTTCTAAAGCTTTTTGAACAGTTTCAGAGTACGCCTCTTTATTCGCCGCTTCTAAATATCTGCGAAGCTTTTGAAAATCCTATAAAATCTGATTTAGCTCGTAATGGAGGAGTAGATTTTAAGAGCTCACATCTGAAGGAAAAGCCCTGGTTCGAAACCCGCATTGTAATGGGCAAGCGTTCTGTTGCTGTAGTTGATGATACTAACTGGAATTTAATTCTTAAAGCCCTTCAGAATAATCAGGTGCTTGAGTTTGATTACGAAAATGTCAGATTACAAAAACGAAGCTTTGCAAGAACAATTGAGCCCTGGCAGCTGATTTATGATTCGGAGCAGTGGTACCTCCGCGGTTATGCCATAAATCAGAATAAGCCGAATCAAAAGGATATCCGGAATTTTGTTGTTCCACGAATGAAAAATCTCAAACTGCTGCCTCAACACTTTAAGCTTCCCGATGAGAAAATCTGGCGCCTGGATGAATATAACGTAGGCTCTTTTGGGGCTCTTGCTTCAGATGTGGTTGAAGAATACAAGTTTATCTTCCAGGGAACTGCCCTCTATTTTTCCCAGGCCGATTTTGCACCGGATAAAAAGCTTGAGCCCTATACGGGCGAACATGCTCATAAAGATGGGGCAGTGTTAGTCAGCTTTACCAGCAATCAGCCGCTTGGAATCTTTAGAACCTTTTTCCCTTATGGTGAAGACATAATTCCACTCGCTCCACAATCTTTTGTGGAGGAGTGGAAGGAGACAGTTCGTAAGATGATGAAAAGTCTGGAGATTTAAGAAAATTATAAAAGATAGAAAGAACTATTATATTTTTTTTATTATGTCCTCATAATATTTAATCTTTCTATTTTCAGTAAAGCCTGCTCTTAAAGAGTTTGGGTGATTAATATATATTTCTTTGTGTTGATTAATTGCATTAAAATTTTGTTTTACAATTTTATTGTGCCATTGTTTAATAATCTGTCCTAAGAATATTACATAATCAGGCATAACTATCTGCATTTCATTTTCAAGACATCTTTTAGTCTGTTCTATGAAGGTCTGATTGTCATTTAGAATCTCTCTTACATAATTGCCATCGTTATTAGAATCAGCCAGACCATAAAACTTCAAATAGTCTGTAGCATAGAGGTCAGCCCCATTACGAACAAGAAGCGAAATAAAATGAAGAATAAATGCCGCATTTGAAGCCTTCTTTTTACAATATTCTGAGGAATGTATTCCCCATGGACTGCTCAAAGAAATTGTACCATCTTTCTGTTCATTGCGATGAGGTTCAATGCCCACAAGCATAATTCTTTTGTGGTTCAGATTTGGGTTTGAAACAAAGCGTTCTTTATAAATATCATCCTTTAAGAAGTCTTCGTCCCCGCCGGAAATCCAGATTGGAAGATCCAGCCCAAGATTATGCAGGTTCCGAATTGCTTCAAATTTTTCATTCAAAGGAAAATTTTCATAAGAACGCTCTGGAATATCACATGTCATATTTTCCATTTCTTCATAACGTTCATTTAAGAGCGTTTTGAAGCTGTCATCAAAAATACACTCACAAAGTACATTATTCACAATAAATTCTTTGAAAGCAGAATTGTTTGAAAATGAATTGTCACAAATCTTTGTCATAATTACCTACCCTTTATTGTAAATCTTAAATATTCAATAAAATCCGCTTTTGAATCAGGCACAATAAAAAGATGCTTCATATCATTGCCGAAATTATCCTTCGTATTATTGCTGGAGATAAAAATCGAAATCTTGTCGGCTGTAATATCCTGTAATATTTTTGCACAAAACAGTGTGAGGGAGAAGTTTATGGTATCAGTAGTACTATTATTAATTACTGACAAAACGTTAACTTCACGTTTTTCTGAGATTTGAACTTTCTTGTCGGTTTTTAAAACGTATATTTCTTTTTCAATTGAAATGTTTAGCCTGGAAGAGTTTGGTTCCAGACTGCACTCTACTAAATACATATTATCTATGTAATAACTGTCTGGCTGTTCTTTTCCTATGACATCATATATTTCCTGCAGTGCCGAAGAAAAATCATTTTTATTTAATTCCAGAAGAAAAGGCTCTTTTTTAATGCCTTCAAATAAGTTATGTTGAGTATCGAAGCGAATATACGCATCGATGCAAGTTTCTTTACCATCATATTTAAAATAAACATTCTCTTTGTTCTCCGGTTGTAAGCCAATGGAAAAGTCACCTTCATTTCCTGATTGTTCAAGAAGACATTTTGCAATTTTCTTATTTATTGAAATGGAGACTAAAGGAACATTTTTCATTTCTGTAGAAATAAGATGTAAATCGTACATGCTTGAAGCGGATATTGTTAGAGTATCATTTTCCAAATATAAAGATATATTATCACTTGTTGAATTTTTAAAAACCTTATTGAGCATTTCTTTAAAGTCAGACAGCTTTAATGTGTAAAACTTTGTTCCTTCTGGCGCAGGTACATCTGGAAAGCCATATTTTAAATAATAATCATTTTTTTCCATGACATCAGTATGATCATCTGCATATAAGCACTCTTTCTCCAGCACTTCATTTTTGTTTTCATCAATAGAAAAAAGTGCAGAACAATCGTCTTCATTCAACCCGGTCCACTTGCCTTTTTTATCAACCAGTTCATCAATTCTGTAATTGAGTCTATGAAAATTTGCATCTTTTAATTTCTTTGGTGAATGAAAAGCCAGAATACCCCCATCATCCTCTCCTTCTTTGAGAGTATAATATAATCCCTGATATATACAGTCTGGAGCTTTTTCTTTTAAGCATTTTATACAGCCTCCGATACCTTCATCATAAAAGAATCCTTCGGAGGTAATTAATCCATCTTTTACAGACATACCTTCATAGTCAGCTTCAATGATTTCCTGAAATTCATCATAAATTCTTTCTGCTGTTTCAATATCAGGTGAGCCATCGTCCTTAAAGAAACGAACATTAATTTTTGAAAGATAGTGATTTCCCATAATTTTACTCCTTCATTATTCACATAAAACTTTTTTAATTCAGTAAAGTACAAAGAAATACTGTTATTCAGAAATGTATGCCTCTGGCATATGAACCTCTTAACGAATTATAAAGAATTCCATTAATTCACTGTTAGGTAATGGTTCTATAACTGTATTGTAAATATTATCACTTTTGTTTCCTACAAATATTACAATGGATTGTGCAGTCAGTTTACTCAAACTCTTTATGGCTTCGAGCCTGAATTCAAAGCGTAAGATTTCCTCTTTGTTGCTTAAATTTTGAATTTTTATTTTTCGTTCCTCCTTTATGTCATCAAGTAAAGGATATTTCGCATTGTCTTCTAATAAAATCGATAATTCTTGTTCTTTAAAGTTTGCGGTGAAATTTACTGTTGAGCTGTCAAGACAACTGATATAGCACATTTCATATTTTGGTGTACAAATTTTGTAGATGTCTTCAAGTGCATTTAGCAAATCTGTTTGATTACAAATAAAAGAATATCTGTTTTCTTTAATTTCCTGGAGTGATATATTTTCAGGTTTACAAAGTTCAGCTGTTCCACCTATAAGCCTGTCATCGAATTTGAAAAAAACATTTTGTATTTTTTTATATTCAGTTGATAATTCTTTGTTATTAATATGTGCAAACGAAATATATCCATTGTTGCTTGCATTTTCTAGAATATAGAAAAAGTAACCTATACTTAGATATAAACTCATGTCGGGTATATCTTCGGTTTTTATTTGAACATAATGATCATCAATGATAAAAGTCGCAAGATTTTTATAGATATTAATGCTAATATCTCCAAACGGCCATGTAGTAAAATGACTTGTATTTAGTCCTAATTTAATTAATACATTCTTGAAATCAGAAAGTTTCATGGAATAGAATTCTATTCCTTCTGGAACATGCCCAACAGGATAACCTTGTTTATATAAGTCCCACTTTTTGGGATAAATTTCTGTACAATCGTTATCAACAAAAGAATAATCTTCCAATGTTTCATTTCCGTTTTCGTCAATATAAAAAGTCTCACTTTTCAGCAACTGACCATCATCTTCGGCAACAATTTCTCTAATTAAATACCCAATTGAACCTGTTTTTTTTTCAGAGCAAAAAGGACATAATGTTCCAACTTTTTCACCTTCTTCCAAAACATAGTATAATCCTTTGTAATTTGCATTTTTTGCATAACAGTCAACAAGAGTCATACATGCTCCAACACTATCATCATAAAAATATCCATCAGATGTAATTAATCCATCTTTTACAGACATACCTTCGTAGTCAGCTCCAATGAATTCCTGAATTTCCTGCAACTCATCATAAACGCTCTCTGCTGTTTCAACATCAGGTGAGCCATCGTCCTTAAAGAAACGAACATTAATTTTTGAAAGATAGTGATTTCCCATAATTTTTCTCCCTTAAATGAGATTAATAATTTCTTTTTTTGCACGGTCATTATCGGCGTCAGTTTTTGAGTTTTTTTCAATCTTAAAAATTGAATCACTTGCACTGAGCCATGACATACCGATATTTTGGAATTTGTTATTCAAGCTGCAAACAAATATATCACTCTTGTTTTTGTATCGCTCAATAGCCGCTTCAAGAAGATTCCTTCTGCCGCAGCCAGAGAAGAATGCAACTTTAAGCTTTTTATAATCTAAAAGAACTTCAAAATCGCTTTTTGTTCCCCAAATTGTTTTCTTAGCTTTGAGTTCAACTGCTCCTTTTTGTAAAAGAGTTTCATAAACATTATTAATTGTCGTTGTTTTTCCAACTTTGCTTCCGCCTAACAAAACAATTATTTTCTTCATACTCACCTCATATGATTTGTTTCTTAATTTAATGGTATATCCAGATTCTTCAATTGTAATGAGTGAGTTTTAATGATTTTTTTGTGAGTTACGCACAGATATTTTTGACTATAAATTATTACCACTTTTTTTAGAAACGGGTTTATATTTTTAAGTGACTGCTTTTCAGGTATCTGGAATTATCTAAAGAAGGGCTCAGAGACAAACTGCCTTTACCGACACAGGAGGAGAATTATGAAAGGTTTTTTATTTGAATTATTCAGTACTTTGATTTTACTTGTAGTTGTATCTTTGTTCATTGCATATCCGGTAATTTCTTTAATTGTGCTTGGTATTCTTATAGCTGCATATATTATTATCAACGTAATTATTAATAAAAAAGGTGAGATTCACAATCAAGAAATTCCAAAAATGAAACCTTTAAGGTAATTCGAGGGTAGACATATGGAAATACATACTGTAGAAGATTTGCGGGCTTCGCTTTTAGAATTGGAGACTTTAATGTCAAAGTGCGGTATAGAACTTGATGATGAGTATGATCCAAACGACCCTTATGCCTGGATTAAAGATGCCGATCCAAAAATGTACAGAAAACTAACCAGGGAATTTAAAAAGGACCAAAAAAAGAAAGCCAGAGAAGAGAAAAAACGCCAAAAAGAAATAAGTCGTTTTAAGCTTGTAACTTCTACCACTCCACGCTGATTTCTGTGCCGGAGTCAATTTCGCTTTTTATTGTACACGTGCCGCCAATAAGCTCGGCACGTTTTTTCATTATTTCAAGGCCGTGGTGCAGGCTTTTGTCTACGCTCTGTGTATCAAAGCCTTTGCCGTCATCAATTATCAAAAGAAGTTTACGGGGCGTCTTTGCTGGAGCTTTTGAATCGGTTCGCAGAATTACGCTTATGCTTTCGCAGTTGGCATGGCGGAAGGCGTTGTTCACTGCTTCTTTTGTGATGTTGTAAATGCTTTCCTTTTCTTTTTTATCTGCCTGGGAAAAGGCTTCCTGATTCTGGATTAAAAGCTTGATGTCCAGCTTAGTGGAGTTTTTCAGGGTAGTGCAGAGTTCTGTGATATTCTGGCAGAAATCTTTTTCTGTGTTTGCGCTGTAAGTGTTCAAAATATTTCTGACTTCGGTGAGGTTCGTGTTTTGAATTTTTTTGATTGATTCATAAAGCTCGCGGGCTGTTTTGTCCTTTGGAATATAATCTTCAAGCTTCTCGGTAAAAATCTGTTCTGCCTTTGTGTTCTGGCTTACTGTGTCGTGCAGAGTCTGATAAAGCGCGCTTCTTTCAGAATCCTGAATCTGGATTGTTGCTTCTTCAACTGCCTTTGTAATTTCTGAAAGGTTTTTGAGCTTGCGGTATTTTTCTTCTTTGTTGACGGCATAACGTAAAAGAAAAATCATAAATAAAATGAGGATGCAAAAACCTGTGATTGTCCAGGTAAGAAGATGTTCACCGGTAATATGAGAAGAAACATATGCTTGTGAGAACTCGTAGGTATAAAACTGAAAAGCCTTTATGTCAGCTTCATTCATAGGGTGGGAAGAAAGCTCTGCGATTTTATCAAAGTTTGCTTTTGCATCCTCATTGTCCTGCAGAACAAAAAAAGTATCGTCCTGATTTTTTAATTCCTGAAGCTCCTGATAAAACTGAACTCTAGCCGCTTCTGAAAAATCTGAATTGTAAAAATCAGAATAAATGTCAGAAAAGTCTTTTGCAAAAAAGGGGAGTGAGAAAAGCAGAGTGATAATAAAGAGCGAAAGTTTTTTCATAATTACCGGTGGTTGAGCTTGTCGAAACCACATTTTTCAATCCCAAGATACAAGCCGTAACCTGCGAAAACTGCAATCAGTTTATCCAGCGCATTTACCGGAAGCCGCGACAAAAAGGAAGAAACAATCAGCGGAATCTGCTGGCGTGTAAAAACCATTGTCATATAACGCAAAGAATTATAATCCGGATAATCAAACTTATTAAAAGCATAAGTTGAAATTACAGCTCCAATTATACTTACAAAAACAACGCATAAAATATAAACATAAAGAAGGGAAATAATGCTTACCCGCTCACGCTTTTTGTAAATAATGCGTACAATGCAAATCATCACCATAACGCAGACTGTAAAAAGTGCACTAACAAATCTTACGCCAGGCTCGCTTTTAAAAGCCGACATAATCGCAAAAAGTATAACGCTTACAATTCCGCTCCACCAGCCCACAAAGGCAGCAGTTATTGCAAAAATTGTATCCATAAAAATAGGGCTTCCGATTTTGCCGAAAAAGGTGCTGAAGCTGGAATTCAAAAAGCCGAAGAGAAGTCCGGTTACAAGCTCAAACCACAAGTGATGTTTTTTTAATACAGATTTTGTTTCCATCATTTTAAAATCCTTCACGTCATCCTGAACTTGTTTCAGGATCTTTTCTATAACTTTCCGAACATTTCTATCAGCTCAGTTTTGTTTGCCGCATTAGTTTTAGAATATATTGTAGAAAGATGATTTTCTACAGTACGCTCGGTGATATTCATATTTGCTGCAATTTGAGAATTAGAAAGCCCCTGCTGAATGTAAGTTAAAACTTCGCGCTCCCGTTTAGAAAGTAAATCAATAACATCTTCTGTAGTAACCAGAAGGGAACTCAAAAAAGGATCAATAAATTTTTCACCCTTATAAACCGCATTCACGGCATCAATCAGAATTTTAGATTCAGACTGCTTTGAAACATAAGCCCAGGCTCCAACTTCCGAACTCATAGCATTTCTGATATAAGCATGGCCGTTGTAACTGGAATACATGATGCACTTTATATTCTTTCCGCTTTGCTTTATAAACTTTGCCAGCTCAAAGCCTTTTACCTTTTCCTGGGCCTGCGCACTTGTCGTAAAACCTACGTCTACAATAGCAAGGGCGGGCTGGTCTGGACTGGATTTATAATCCGAAATGATTTTTTCAGCCTTTTCGATTGTACCGGCATCACCCGCTATTTTATATTGAGAATTATCAGAGAAAAAAGCCTTAATACCGTTTCTCATCATTTCGTGGTCATCAAAAACAAAAATGTCCATATTTAAATTTACATCTCCATATAAATTTTACACCTCATACAAGCCTTGCGTAAAGGGGAAAAAATCCGATTTTCTCGTGCGTAACGCACGGTTTTTTGAGTTTGATTTTTTTCAGCTTAATTTATATATTTTTAGTATGAAGAAAATTAATGCTAGATTTTTTGTTGTTGTGATTGCGGCCCTTGTTTGTGCTGCTGCATATTTTACCTGGGATTATTTTGACGGACGGGAAGAAACCGTTTCTTATATTGATTTCTGGAATTGTGTTGAAGCCGGAGATGTGGCTTCCGTAAAGTTTGATGGAGATGTAATTCATTTTTCAACAAAAGCCAGCCCTGTAAAGTTTAAGACTCAGAATCCTAATTCGCCTCTGCTCCAGGAAGAGCTGATGAAGAGGGCAATTGAAGTTACGGTTGCAAAGGATGATTCAGAAATTATCTCCCTGATTTTCGATGCAATTTTCTATCTCTTTTTCTTTGGAGTAATTATCATTGCCTTCAGGAAGTTTATCAGCCCTAACACTTTTAAGGTTGTTCATAAGACCGGTGTAAAGTTTGATGATGTTGTCGGCATGGATAAGCTTAAGCGCGATATGGTGCAGGTTATGGAGATTATGAAAAAGCCTGCCGAGTATGCTAAGCGCGGCATCAGAATGCCAAAGGGTATTTTGCTGGAAGGCGAGCCTGGAAACGGAAAAACACTTTTTGCCAAGGCGCTGGCTGGGGAGGCGAAAATCAATTTTATTCCTGCCAAGGCAACAGATTTTGAAAGTATGTTTATGGCAATTGGTCCTCTTAAGGTAAAGCTGCTTTTTAAGAAGGCCCGCCGCCGTGCTCCCTGTATTGTTTTTATTGATGAGTTTGATGGAATCGGTACAATCAGAAATTATAATGGTTCTGCCCTGGAAACTGAAAATACACGAATTGTAACTGCGCTTTTGAATGAACTGGACGGCTTCGAACCAAGTAACGGAGTTCTTGTGATAGCCGCGACTAACTCGATTAAGGCACTGGATCCGGCTCTTATAAGACCCGGCCGCTTTGACGCAAAGCTTACCGTTCCTTATCCGGATGAGGCTGCAAGACGCCAGCTTGTTGAAATGTATTGTCGTGGAAAACAGCCGGCAGCAGAGTGCAGTCCAGAAAATCTCGCCCGCGAGTTCCAGGGCTTCTCCTGCGCAAAAATCGAAAGCGTGCTGAACAGCGCTGCCTTGCTTGCGGGCCAGGCGGGAAGGGAAGAGTTTACGTTAGAAGATGTAAGGGCTGCCTGTTCGGAGGTTGAGTAGGCCGAAGGACGTATCGAAACCTTATGCCCGCTCCGCCAGTTCTTCCCAGCGCGGGTATTTTTCTGCCAGCAGAGCGTCAATTTCCTTGTAGCGGTCTCCGGCGGCGCGAACCTCGTCAAAGTTGCTGGAAGCCATTTTTTCTTCCAAAGCCTTCTGCTCAGCTTCGAGGGCTGGTATTTCTTCGTTTAATTGTTCGAACTCTTTTTGTTCTTTGAAAGAGAGCTTTTTCTTTTGGGAAGTAGAAGATGTCGACGGGGGCGTTGCGGGGGTGTCCCCCGCAGAGGGGGTAGCGGAAGACGGCTTTGCCGGCTGTAGCGAGGGGGAGACTTCCCCCTCTTTATTTTCCTTTTTTAATTCCTCGCGATACTCAATATATTCCGAGCACTTGCCTACAAAGCCGCTTATGTCTCCGTTTTCTTCCATAATAAAAAGACTGTCCACGGTTTTGTCCATAAAGTAGCGGTCGTGGCTCACAAGCAGGAGACAGCCTTCATACTGTTCAAGGAACTGTTCGAGAATATTCATTGTAAAAATATCAAAGTCGTTGGTAGGTTCGTCTAACACAAGAAAGTTAGGATTCTCTAACAAAAGCCTTACAAGGTAAAGTCTCTTGCGCTCGCCGCCGCTGAGGGTGCTTACAGGTGAGTGCTGAATCTTTCCTTCAAAACCGAACTCTTCGAGAAACTTTGTGGCGCTTACTTCTTTCTTGCCGTTGTTGAGTGTCATGTGCTCGGCGGTTTCTTTTATGTATTCGAGAACTGTCAGGTTAGTGTCTTTAAAAACCGGGTTTTGTGTGTAATAGCCGAACTTCGTGTTTTCTCCAACGACTACCGTACCGCTGTCTGGAGAGAGCTGGCCGGTGATTATGTTGAGGAAGGTAGACTTTCCGGATCCGTTGTCACCAAAGATTCCGATTTTCTGCCCCTTTGTAAAGACGTAGGAGAAGTTTTTGATAACCGGAACAGTGGAGTTGTTCTTATTATAATTCTTTGAAATGCCGTGCAGCTCGAGTACCTTACCGCCAAGTCTTTTTCCTTTAACCTCAAAAGTAAAGCCCTTGTCGGCCTGAAACTTTTCACGGTTGATGAGCTGCTCGTCGCGCTGAATGCGGGCCTTGATTTTTGTACCGCGGGCACAAGGGCCACGCAGCAGCCACTGACGTTCAAAGCGGAGAACAGATTCAATACGGCGCTCAGTGTTTGCTTCTATCTCAGCTTCAGTTTCTTTTTTCTCAAGGTACTGACTGTAGTTGCCTTCGTAAAGCTTAAGACGGTTACGGGCCAGTTCATAAATATTTGTACAAACGGCGTCGAGGAACCAGCGGTCGTGGGTAACCATAAGAACAGAGCGTTTTGTGTCGTGAAGATAATTTTGCAGCCAGTAAATTGTCGTAATGTCCAGATGGTTGGTAGGCTCGTCTAACAGAAGTAACTTTGTGTCCTCAACGAGAACCTGAGCCAGGGCAACCTTTTTACACATTCCGCCGGAAAGAGTTCCCATGCGGCGGGTCATATCGGTAATGCCAAGTGTGCTGAGGATTGAACTTATTTGTGCCTCGTAATTCCATAGGTCGCCACTGTCCATTTTGTGGAGAATCTGTTCGTAACGATTTTGAAGACCAGCGGAAATTACGGTGGTTGAGTAAGCCGAAGGCTGTATCGAAACCACCGCAGAACTCTGTGATTTCTCACCATCCGGACCTTCAGCACGTCCCATCTCCTCGCAGATTTCCTCGTACTCGCGGATTACGGCCAGCTTTGGAGAATTGTTCTTGAAAATATGTTCGCGGATTGTATCGTTTTCGTTGAAGGCAGGTGTCTGCGGCAGGTAGCTCACACCGGCCTCGCGGTTAATTACCACGGTTCCTTCATCAGGTTGTAGAACGCCCGCAATTGTTGCAAGCAGGGTAGACTTACCGGTTCCGTTACGACCGATGAGGGCTGCTTTTTCGCCATCCTGAATGCCAAAAGTAACTCCGGTAAAAAGCGGCTTTTCCCGTCCGATTTTAGAAAGATTATTAATAGAAAGAATGTTCACAAAATTGATTATAACGATTTACTGAGAGTGTGAAAATTGGGGGCGAATATGGTGAGCGGGGAGGTGATTTTTCCGACAAAATGGGGGTAAGCGAGTGGTATTGTCGGAAAAATACAATGTTATTTTTAGCTGATGAAGTTGTTTTTTCCGACAAAAGTTAGGGTTGAGTATTGGTTAGTAGGAAAAGTTGACGATTATTTGGTGCAAGAGAATTGATTTTTCCGATAAAACGACAGTTGTGGGGTGATTTTGTAGGAAAATTGCAGATTTTCAACATTCTTGATTTCTGAATATTCCGACAAAACGACTATCTGTGTGGGCTTTTGTCGGAAAAGTCATTATCTCATACAGTTTTTGTGATATAATAGCTGATTATGGGTGGAAAAAAGAAGTCTAAGAAAAATCAGAAATCAAAAGTAATATATGTTTTGCTGGGCCTTGTGCTGCTGCTTGCTGCGGGCGCCTGGTATCTTTACGGCAAACCGACTCTTGTAATAGACGAGGGTGGCCTTACACTCGTACAGACTGAGCCGGCGCTGATTAATGAAATCAAGACGGAGCTTTCGGCGGCCAGCGGGAATGCCGGGGCCGGCACCACATCTGCCAGCAATGCGCACACACCTGCGGTTTCAGATACAGTCTCGGGGGCCCCAGCAACTGCCACTGCAAGCGGGGCTGCTGCCACCGGCACCTCCGGCTCCAATCCGGCCCTCGACCAGGGGCATGCAGAGGACACGCCTCTCTTTTTTGGAAATCCTTCTGACTCAATAGCCGACACTGTTGCCTCTAACAACTACCTCATGGAAAAGCCTCAGTTTACAATCTGCTACAACAGCGACACTTTAAATCCTAACTGGGTAGCCTGGCATCTTGCCGCTTCTGACCTGGGAGAAGCCGACCGGGCAGACACCTTCCGCCCGGACACTGAGCTGCCCGCCGGCTGGTACGCAGTCCGCAAAAACGACTATAAGTTTACCTATTACGGCTTTGACCGCGGCCACATCTGTCCTTCTGCCGACCGCACTGCCAACACCGAAGACAACAGCATGACCTTCCTAATGACGAACATGGTACCTCAGGCTCCGGATAATAACCGCATTGTCTGGGTAGCCCTGGAAAAGTTTGAGCGAGAACAGGTGCTTGCCGGTAAAGAAGCCTACATTTTTGCAGGTCCTTACGGTAAGGGCGGCAGTGGCGACAAGGGCTATTTTGAAGAAATTCCGATTACGCTCAAGGACGGCAGAGAGCTTTCGATTACGGTTCCTTCTCACACCTGGAAAATCATCCTCTTTATGCCGGAAGGGGAGAATGATTTTGAACGCGCCACCCGCAGCGGTCAGACAGAAATTATTGCCGTAAACGTTCCTAATGAAAAAGGCTGCGGCAAAAACGGCAGCTGGGAGCAATACCTTTGCTCTGTTAATTATATAGAAGAAATCACCGGTTACGACTTTTTCGAACTGCTCCCTGACGATGTAGAAGAAGAAATTGAATCTTCTGTTATGTCGTGGTAAGATTTGATAATAATTTTAATTACGATAATTGAGAATTGTGGCAGCGGGACGCAGGCAAAATGAAAAAGGGGGTCCCAGGGTTGCAACGAGATTTTGCGCAGCAAAATTGAGAAGCATGGGACCCTGGGGGATTACTTTTTCAGTTTTGCCGTCGCTGGGACCCGCTGTCACAATTCAAAAATCTCTCATTTTAAGGATAAATAATGAATAATAAGATTAAAGATTTATTATCAAAACTCACTCTCGAAGAAAAGGCCGGCCTTTGTTCCGGCAAAGATTTCTGGCGTACAAAGCCTGTAGAAAGACTTGGTATTCCTTCCGTTATGGTAAGCGATGGTCCAAGTGGCCTGCGTACCCAGTTTGATAATGGTGTAGACGAAAACGATTCCCGTCCGGCCGTAAGCTTCCCGTCCGGCTGTGCAACCGCTTCAAGCTTTGACCGCTCACTTCTGCATCACCTTGGCGAGATTCTCGGTGAAGAAGCAAATAACTATAATGTTTCAACAGTACTTGGCCCTGCAATTAATATCAAGCGATCACCTCTTTGCGGCCGTAACTTTGAATATCTTAGCGAGGATCCTTATGTTTCCGGAGAACTCGGTGCCGCTTATATCAGCGGAGTTCAGTCTAAGAACGTGGGAACCTCGGTAAAACACTTTGCCGCAAACAATCAGGAAACAAACCGCTTTTCTGTCAGCGAAGAAGTTGATGAACGCACCCTGCGCGAAATCTATCTTCCGGGCTTTGAAACCTGCGTAAAAAAATCAGCTCCTACTACAATCATGTGTTCATATAACGCAATCAACGGCGAGCTTTCAAGCCAGAACAAGTGGCTTCTTAAAGATCTCCTCCGCGATGAGTGGGGCTATAAGGGAATGGTTGTTTCTGACTGGGGCGCTGTTTATAACCGCGTAAAGGGAATTAAAGCCGACCTCAGCCTTGAAATGCCATACTCCGGCGGACATACAGATAATGATATTGTGGAAGCAGTTAAGTCCGGCGAGCTCACTATGGAAGAACTCGATGAAGCAGTTTCTCATGTGCTCGAAATGGTTTTGAATTATACAGAACATAAGCAGTCAGGTGTCTTTGATATGGAAAAAGATCACGCTGCCTCTGCAAAAATTGCGGAGGAATCCTGCGTACTGCTTAAAAATGAAAACAGTCTTCTTCCTCTCAAAGCGCCAGCTGAGAAAATCCTCTTTGCCGGCTGTTTTGCTGAAAATCCACGCTACGGTGGCGGCGGAAGCTCAAAAATCAAATGCTACAAAATGACAAGCGCAGTAGACGCAGCCCGCGAAGCCGGCCTCAATGTAAAATACGTAAAAGGTTATAACGACGACTTTGTAACAACAAGCCCAGCCCTCACTGCAGAAGCCGAGCAGGCAGCCCGCGATGCTGACACAGTAGTAGTTTTTGCAGGACTTCCTGAAAGCTTTGAATCAGAAGGTGCAGACCGAACAAGCCTCGACATGCCTCAGGTTCAGAATGAGCTGATTGAAAAGCTTGCTGCCGTGAACCCTCACATAGTTGTGGTTCTTCACAACGGTGCTCCTGTAACAATGCCTTGGGTAGACAAGGTTGCCGCAATTCTTGAGTGCTACTTAGGCGGAGAAAATATCGGAACTGCACAAATCAATATCTTGTTTGGTAAGACTAACCCAAGTGGTAAGCTTGCAGAAACTTTCCCTCTTCGTCTGGAAGATACACCTTGTTATCTGACCTATCCTGGAAACGGCCGCACCTGTCATTACACAGAAGGAATCTTTGTAGGTTACCGCTGGTATGACAGCCGAAAAATGCCGGTTCTTTTCCCATTTGGACACGGCCTCAGCTACACAAGCTTTGAATATTCAGACTTCAAACTTTCAAAAACTGCCTTCAAAGACAATGATGGGGTAGAGGTAAGCCTAAAAGTAAAGAATACAGGCAGCCTGGAAGGAAAAGAAATCATCCAGCTTTACGTTTCAGACAAAACAGGTGTAGAAATCCGTCCGGAAAAGGAGCTTAAGGGCTTTGAAAAAATCAGCCTCAAGCCGGGTGAAGCAAAGACAATCAGCTTCCATCTTGACCAGCGCTCTTTTGCCTACTGGAATACCGACACTAAAGAGTGGTATGCTCCAAGCGGCACTTACATCATCAGCATTGGAGCTTCAAGCCGCGACATCCGCCTTACCGCAGAAGTTGATGTAACCTCATCAGGTAAAAAAGCCTTTACAATCACACCTCAGACAACAATGGGCGACATGCTCCGCAACCGTGAAATGGCAGCCCTTATTCATGATGATTATATGAAGGCGCGAAAGTTCCTTGATGATATGACTGATGAAGAGTTTGAGGCCAAGTTCCCATTCCCTAAGGAAGGAATGCTGGGTATGATTTTAAGCAATCCTTTCCGAAGCAACCGCGGTCGCGACGGAAAAACTATGGAAGACATTCTTAAGCAGGTAGAAGGCTATAATAAAGCACTGGAAAAATAACTATACTTCCACATGCACCATCTGGGCAACCGGCTGTACTGTGGTGTAAACACTGCGGTTTGCCTTATATGGATTTTTAAAGCCCGCGATCTGCGATTTAAGCTGTTCAATGTGAACGCGGAGCAGGTCGCGGTTGATAGCATTCTGTTTAAGCACTCTGTCCTGCAGATCTGACAAATCATTCTGAAGTTTTGCGATTTCAGCATCTTCTGCGGCAGAGACAGCGGCACTGGCAGTACCATTTCCGGCATGGTACATCTTTGCCATTGGCACAATCACTTTCTGAAGACTTGCGATGTTCTTTACAACCTGCTGCTCAAGCTCTGTATGTGCAAGAAGATTTTCCGGATTTTCAGAGGTGATTGAATCCTGCTGTTTTTCAAGAACTGTAAGATATTCGCGGAATTTACCCCTCTGTTCTTCCAAAAGACTTCTAAAGCGGCGCAAAATTGCAACGCGTTCGTTTAATTCTTCCTGTGTGATTTCTGCCATATTTTCCCCCTGGACGGTCCCCACCGTTATCCCACAATATTCAAAGTATTAGCAACCTTTGCAGCCGGAGCATTTGCCGTAGAATTAGCAATTGTTCTCCATGCATCAGCAAGTTCATCAACCTTACTTAATACAAACTCAATTTTCTGCTTATTATGGCTGATTGTTGCATCCATCAATTCTTCATTAAAATAAACATACAAAGACATAAGATTGCGCGCAATATCTCCGCCTTTTTCCATATCAAGCGAAACCTGAAGTTCAGTGATAATGGCCTGTGTCTTCTGCAGATGAATTCCAAACTGCTCAATGTCTCCGGCCTTTAATTTGCCGTTTGCATCAAACAGATTAAGTGCTGCCTTAAGATGCTTTACAGCACCCTCATAAAGTAAAACAACCAGTCTTCCCTGACTTGCAGTGTTTACATTAGTTTTCTGATATGCAGCATAAGCGTTCTGGTAACCCATTGGCTTTCCTCCTTGAAATCTAGGGCAAGTTGTCATCCCGAACTTGTTTCGGGATCCATTTGCATAGATGCTGAAACAAGTTCATCATGACAAAAATAGTCCTATTCTTCTCTGATTTTCGGAAAATAAAATTTTTACTTTAGATAAATTTTCATTTTTTTTATGGATTGCCACGTCGCTACGCTCCTCGCAATGACATCTCTCTTTAGCCATCGTCATTGCGAGGCTGAAAGCCGAAGCAATCCATATATATAACACGATTTTAGTAGAAAAAATCAAATTTCTTCATTATATTTATAATAACAAACGATTTTTACTCAGGAAACATACTATGGCAGAAAATCAGAACGACGAAAACAAACCTCAGAACGACGAGAACGACCCATATAAGTTCTTCAAATTCCCTGGCCCGCAGGATAACGACGATAAAGACAAAGATAAAAATAAAAAGAATAAGAACGGAAAGAGAAAGCTTCCTTTCTGGCCTGTTTTGCTGCTTACTCTTTTTGTTGTTGCCATGGCAGAATACTTCATCTTCCCTAAAAATGATGATTTAATAGATTATTCTGATTTTAAGGCCAAAATAGAGAGTGGTGAAATCAAATCTGTAGTAATCAGCGACTCTTATTTCATTGGTTATGGAACTGTTATAGAAACTGATGTTGGAAACGGCAAGGGGCTTAAGCTCTTTAATGTACCTTCTGCTAAGGCTGCAATTCAGTATAAAACTTCTGCAGTTCTTACCCAGAGCTTCCTTGATTTCCTCGAAGAGAACAATATTCACTATAAATTTGCCGCAAAACAGAATAACTGGTTCATCCAGCTGCTTTTGAATCTGATTGTGCCATTCGGCCTGATTTTCCTTATGTACTTCTTCCTCTTCAGAAAGATGGGAGGCGGAAACGGCGGTGGAATAGGCTCTATTTTCAGTGTTGGTAATTCCCGGGCAAAGGTTGTAGAAGAGGGAAAAATCAAAACCCGCTTTACAGATGTTGCCGGTGTAGACGAGGCTAAGGAAGAGCTTGTTGAAGTAGTTGATTTTCTTAAAAATCCTAAAAAATATACAGAAATCGGTGGTAAAATTCCTAAGGGTGTGCTCCTTGTTGGTGACCCTGGAACCGGTAAGACTTTGCTGGCACGAGCCGTTGCAGGTGAGGCCGGTGTTCCATTCTTCAGTATTTCCGGTTCAGACTTCGTAGAAATGTTTGTCGGCGTTGGTGCTTCCCGCGTCCGTGACCTCTTTAAGCAGGCTCGTGAAAAAGCTCCTTGTATTGTATTTATTGATGAAATTGATGCCCTTGCCAAGAGCCGTGCAAATGGCTTCAGTTCAAACGATGAGCGTGAACAGACACTCAACCAGCTTCTCGTAGAAATGGATGGTTTTGATAATGAAAAGGGCTTGATTGTACTTGCTGCAACCAACCGTGTAGACGTTCTTGACCCTGCAATTCTCCGTCCTGGCCGCTTTGACCGTCAGGTTCCGGTTGAAAAGCCTGATGTAAAGGGCCGCGAAGAGATTCTTCGCATTCACGCAAAGAATGTTAAACTTGATAGTGATGTTGATTTTGAGTCCATTGCTCACGGAACTACTGGCTTTGCCGGTGCAGACCTTGCAAACGTAGTAAACGAAGCAGCTCTTCTTGCAGTTCGTAACGGCCGCAAGAAAGTAACTATGGAAGATTTCAACGACGCTATAGATAAGGTAAGCATTGGTCTTAAAAAGAAGAGCCGCAAGGACAATAAAAAGCAGATGCGCCTTGTTTCAGTTCACGAAACAGGACACGCCCTTGTTGCAGCCTTTAATCCGGACCACGAGCCTGTAAATAAGATTACAGTTGTTCCTCGCAGCCATGGAGTAGGCGGCTTTACCCAGTACCGCGAAGAAGGCGAAGAAAAGTTCAATATGACCCGCAAGGATATGATGGACGAAATAGACAGTCTGCTTGGTGGCCGTGCTGCAGAAGAGGTAATTCTTGGTGATATTTCTACCGGCGCTTCAAACGATATTGCCCGTGCTACAGAGATTGTAAAGCGCATGATTACAGATTTCGGTATGTCAGACAAGTTCAAGAACATGACCCTTGGAAAAGGTGTGCTCGGCAGCCGTGGCGGAGATGCAAACCTTATCCGCGAGTTCTCAGAACAGACTCAGAACTACATTGATGAAGAAATCGCCCGTATCATGGACGAGCGTTACAAGTACGTTGTAAAACTTCTCAAACAGCACAAAGAGCTTCTTGAATACATTGCCAACCGCCTGGTAGAAGTAGAAACCATGGACGGCAAAGAGTTCTACGAAATTGTAAAGGGCGAACAGCACTGCAAAGAACTTGCAGAAAAGGCTGGTAAAAAAACAGAGGATTCTGAAGAAAAAGACGAAAAGACTGAAAAGAAAGCTAGAAAGCCTCGAGCTAAGAAAACTGATAACTAAAGCAAAAAGACGGGTTTAATGCCCGTCTTTTTTTTAAATTTACAATAACTTTTCAAACAGATAAAAAATCACTATAATTGCAAAATATTCTCATTTTACATTTGTGTCATTCTCGGGCTTGACTCGGGGATCTGTACTGTAAGGATAATATCATGGCAACGACTAATTTAGACAAAATGCGCAACATTGGAATTATGGCGCATATTGATGCTGGAAAAACCACAACAACAGAACGTATTCTCTATTATACAGGTAAAATTCATAAGATTGGCGAAATTGACGACGGTCAGGCTACAATGGACTGGATGGCTCAGGAGCAGGAGCGTGGAATTACAATCTGCTCGGCTGCTACAACAACTTACTGGAAAGACCATCAGATAAATATTATTGATACTCCGGGCCACGTAGACTTTACTGCCGAGGTTGAGCGTTCGCTTCGTGTTCTCGATGGCGCGGTTGCTGTTATCTGTGCCGTAGACGGAGTTCAGCCACAGACAGAAACTGTTTGGAAGCAGGCAGATGAGTTTGCTGTTCCACGACTCTGCTTTATGAACAAGATGGACCGTATTGGTGCAGACTTCTTTGGTTCAATGGCAGACGTTGCCGAAAAATTTGGAGTTGAAACACTGGCTTTACAGATTCCAATTGGCGAAGGTCAGGACTTTGAAGGTGTAATTGACCTTCTTAATATGAAAGAAATTCGCTGGCACGAAGATGACGAAGGCGAAACCTTTGATGTAACTGATATTGATTCTTCTCGTCTGGCTCAGGCTCAGGAATGGCGTGAAAAGTTGGTAGAAACAGTTGCCGGCAGCGATGATGCCCTTATGGAAATCTACCTTGAAGGCGGCGAAATTACTGTAGATCAGCTTAAAAAGGCAATCAGAGCTGGAACAATCAGCCGTGCCTTTGTGCCATTTGTAATGGGTTCTGCCCGCCACAATCAGGGTGTTCAGCCTTTAATTGATGCTGTAATTGATTATCTTCCATCTCCTCTGGATATTCCTCCTGCAAAGGGAATCCGCATTAAGAAGGATACAGAAGAAGAGGTTGATGTTCCAACTGATGTTTCAAAAATGCCTCTTGGCCTTGTATTTAAAATTCAGTACGACCGCGAAATGGGACCTCTCTGTTATGTCCGCATGTACTCAGGAAAAATCCAGGCCGGAACTCAAATCTTTAATATTAATAAGAAAAAACGCGAGCGCGTAAACCGCATTCTCCGTATGCACGCAAATAAGAGTGAGCCTTGCGATTCAGTTAGCGCAGGTGATATCGCAGTATTTATCGGTCTTAAGCTTGCCCAGACTGGTGACTCAATTGGTACAGAAGCCTTCCCGATTTTGCTTGAACAGCCTAAGTTCCCTCAGCCGGTAATTTCTGTTGCTCTTGAGCCTGAAAGCATGAGCGAAAAGGATAAGATGAACGAAACTCTCGAGATTTTGAGCCGCGAAGACCCAACCTTTACAAGCCACGAGGATGCAGAAACAGGTCAGCTGATTATCAGCGGAATGGGTGAACTTCACCTGGACGTTCTTGTAACCCGTATGCGCGACGACTTTGGCGTAAAGTGTAACGTTGGTGCTCCTCAGGTAACTTACCGCGAGTCTGTAAGTGGAAGCGCCGAGGCTACAGAAGACTTTAGCCGCGTTCTTGCCGGAAAAGAAAACACAGCAGGACTTACAATCACAGTTGAACAGCGCGAGCAGGGCAGTGGTAACTCCTTTGAAATTACCTGCCGCCATGCCGAAGTTCCGGATGAAATTATTGAAGCAATTAAGAGTGGCTTTATGTCTGCCCTTAATTCAGGTATCCGCTACGGTTACCCATGTACAGACGTTGGTGTTAAGGTTACTGCAATCAAGTATGATGAGCTTACTTCAAGCACTTTCGCCTTTGAGGCTTGTGCTGCTCAGGTTTTTGACAAGGCCTGTACAGCCGCTAACCCTGTAATTCTTGAGCCTGTTATGAACGTAGATATTTCATGCCCTAAAGAGTTCGTTGGTCCGGCCTCAAGCCAGCTCAGCCAGCGCGGCGGAAACATCATGGGCCAGGATTCCAAGACAACCGGCGAAATTATTCACGCTCAGGCTCCAATGGCAAACATGTTCGGATTTACAACAAACCTGCGTTCAGCAACCCAGGGCCGCGCAAGCTTCTCAATGGAGTTCAGCCACTTTCAGCTTAAGGTTGGCGGTTTAGGATAATATTTTAGAAAAAATCGTGTTTTTGCTATTGACACTAAACAACGATTTCTATATATTAAATATCACATTCCGCGGGGGTGGTGGAATTGGTAGACACGCAAGCTTGAGGTGCTTGTGGCGCAAGTCGTGGCCGTTCAAGTCGGCTCCTCCGCATAAGGGCTTCCAGATTGGAAGCTCTTTTTTTTTGCCCGGATTTTTCGGGAAGTTGAGGTAAAAAATGTTAGCAGTATTTGTAAATTGCGGCGCGGTAATTCTTGGTTCCATAATTGGTCTTTTGTTTGCCAAAAAGTTTACAGAAGAGCTTTCTGATATGATTCAGACAGCCTGTGGTGTAATTACCCTGGTTCTTGGAACTCAGATGGCCTTTAAATATAACAACATTGTTTACCTGGCCCTTTCTTTGATTTTGGGTGCAATTGTCGGCTATGCCCTTGATATTGACGGGGCAATCTTAAAGCTTGGCGGTAAGCTTGAAAAACTCACTAAAAAGGGCGAGGCTTCAGCCTCTTCTAACTTTGCCTATGCCTTTTTGAACTCTTCGGTTCTTTTCTGTGTTGGTGCCATGTCTATTGTTGGCTCCTTTGAGGCCGGTGTAAATCATAACTATACAACAATCTTTACAAAATCAATTCTGGACGGCTTTATGGCAATCAGCTTTACAGCCGCTATGGGAATTGGAACTGTTTTTTCTGTAATTGCGATTTTGATTTATCAGGGGGCTCTCACTCTGCTTTCTGAGTTTTTGCAGCCTTATGTTTCTGATTTACTGATTCAGGAGCTTTCTGCCTGCGGCGGTGCCATGATTATCATGATTGCTATAAATCTTCTGGGGCTCAAAAAAATCAAAACCGCAAACTTCCTGCCGGCCCTTGTGTTTGAGATTTTGTTTGTAATACTTGTGCCGCTATTTCTTAAACTTTTCGCGTAAAAGCGGGGGCGTTACGGGGGCAGAGCCCAACATCATCAACTTAAGACTAAAAAGACGGTTTTAGATTACAGCCGAATTTATTAGCTTTATTAAACTGTCTTTTTTTAGACTTTGATTTCCGGACA
>Ga0310691_10001757_pt1 | contig 31683 bp, 26 predicted proteins | sample 176DNAGHGlowgp2_FD_203887 | JGI IMG/M metagenome (GOLD analysis project Ga0310691, IMG submission 203887) | Sheep rumen microbial communities from Palmerston North, Manawatu-Wanganui, New Zealand - 1766 DNA GHGlow gp2 (v2) (version 2) | ecosystem: Host-associated > Mammals > Digestive system >... | reverse complement strand
ACAAGTGTTCGATCGAGAGAGCTGAGACGATCAACTCACTCGAGGCTTTGAGGAATCAGCTTCCGCCTTCGGTTGCACAGTCTAACGATATCGTTGCAAGAGCACAGGATATCATCAATACTGCCCGTGAGAAGAATAAGAAGATCCTCGATGACGCTAACAGGATGTATGCCATGAAGGTTAACGATCACGAGATCACGAGAGGCGCCAGGGAAGAGGCTGCCAACATCATCGCCAATGCTGAACTCCAGGCAGAGGAGCTCCGCCGCAACGCGCATCTTTATGTTAAGAGCCTGCTCGAGCAGGTCAACCAGACATTGGGTGAGAGCATTGCAAGAGTACAGACGAACCTCAGGGAGATCGATTCGACGATCGATCATGATTGAGATTAAGTGATTTGAGTTTATTGGAAGGCCGCCTGAGGGCGGCCTTTTTGGTTGGGTGTAAGATCCAGTCAGACTGACTGTAGGGCTAAGAGTCGTTAGTCTGACACTTGGTCTGACTATTCAGACTGACTGTAGGGCTAGAAGCCATTAGTCTGACACCTAGTCTGAATGAACCATTTGTCTCAAAAAAAGAGAGCCTCGCGGCGGTCCCTACTTAATCTAATCACTTCACCTTTATCGTCACAGTCACGGTCTTGCTACCGGACTTGTATGTCGTCGTGCCGGCGGCACTTACCTTGATCTTGACCTTGTGGGTGCCCTTGGCGGTACCTTTGGCGAGCTTGATCGTGCCGCTCTTGCTGACACTGATCTTCTTAGGTCCGCTTACCTTTTTGTAAGTCACAGTACCCTTGGCTCCTGTAACTGAGAGGGCGGCGGACCGCTTGATGGTAACGGTCTTCTTCTTGACTGTCTTGGCTTTGACTTTAACGGTCTTTGCCTTGACCTTGAGCGGGTTGGTCTTCTTGGACTTTTTCGCGATGGTCTCGTCCTTGACTGTAGTTTCTGTGTTGCCGTCGGCGTCCTTGAAATACTTGCCGCAGGTTGTGCAGTGATAGTACTTGTTATTGCCTGTGGAAGTCGTGGTCGCTGCTTTGGCCGGTATGGTCTCCATTGTATGGATGCACGGCATCTTGTCGATGTAGTGGATGGCGGCGCTGCCGATGTAGCTCATGTCAGTCATCTGATCGATCGCGGCGAACTCTTCCTCGGTGCCGATGAAGTAAATGTCGGTCAGGGATGTGCACCCCTCGAAAGCGTCAAAATAGATGGTCTTGAGTCCGTTATGAATAAAGACTTCCTTGAGTTTGGTACAGTCCTTAAATGTTCCTGGGGAGAGCATGGAAAGATCGGGCGGCATGATCATTCTTGTAAGAGAAGTGCATCCCTGGAAGCAGTTGGGTTCAATGCCCGTAACGGAGTCGGGGATCTCTATCTCTTTCAGTGATGTGCAGCCGTAAAATGCATTGTCTTCGATCTTCTTCAATCCATCGGGAAGCGTGACATCCGTAAGTGATGTGCATCCGAAGAAAAACTCATCTTTTAATGTTTGGAGGTCTTTGGGCAATTCCGCACTCTTGAGAGCCGTGCACTGTGCCATGACCTGCTGCCCGAGGGATACGACAGAATCAGGGAAACTTATGTCCGTCAGATTCGCACGTCTCATAAATGCCCCGGTCGCGATCTCCTCCACCGTATCAGGAATCGTCACACCTGTTATGTTCTGCGTGACAAGCGCCCCGCCGAAAGCCATCGTATCGATCTTAATGACTTTCTTGCCGTCAATATATGCAGGTATATTCAGCACGGAAGCGTCTCCGGTGTAGTTATAGATCCTTACTCCGCCGTTGTAGTCAGCGTATTGGAAGCCGTCGTCTGTCTCGTCAGCGAGAACGAAGACCGGCGCCATTGTTAAGGCGACGATAAGTGCCAGCAGGGCTGATAGTGCTTTCTTCATAACAGAGTCCTCCGTGCGGATTAGTTTATGGATTCAGTATATCACGGATCTGAGATTAATTATATATTATGGCGGATCATACCCTAAGCAACATTAAGGTAATGTTAAGGTTTGCCAGCTTTACCGTTAAGGATATAACTGTACAATGCCACTGTAAGTTCAAGAAACACGGAAGGGGGATACTTACGATGTGGAAAAGGAAAGAAGTTAAGGCAAGAGCCAAGGCGAGCTTCAAGAAGAATTACTGGAAGTGCCTTCTGGCGGCCTTGATACTGGCGGTTATCGGAGGCGGATTATCCAGGGGGATGAGTGCCGGGGGCGGAGGTTTCTCGACGCTGCACGGTGGAAGCATCCCCAGCTATCATATCGACATTGATGACTCAGGACTGAAGCACGGTATCAAGAGCGGGATGGACGATCTCAAGGATGAGATCGACGACTTCAAGGAAGACATGGAAGACTTCAAGGAAGACATGGAGGATACCAGGGAAGATATCAGGGAAGAGATCAGGGATGCCGGAAAGGATGGCGGACTTAGGATCATCTGGAACGACGAGGAAGTTACGATCAACAATAAAGAGGATCTCGAGAAGCTTGACGATTTCTTCAAGAGCGTTGATGAGAAACAGGTCGTGGAGGCATCTATCGCTTTCGTGGTCGTGATGATAGTTGTCTTCTTCATAGTGTCCGTGATCCTGTTGGCAGTTGGATTTACATTAAAGGCACTGCTGCTCAACCCGATCGAACTTGGATGCAAGAGGTTCTTCAGGAAAAACCTGGATGAGCCGGCGTCACTTGGAAACGTGATGTTCGCTTTCGATTCGCACTATAAGAATATTGCAAAGACGATGTTCCTTAGGGATCTGTTCACATTCCTGTGGTCACTGCTGTTCATTATCCCGGGCATCATCAAGTCTTATGAGTACAAGCTGATCCCGTACCTCCTGTCGGAGAATCCGCAGATGACGAAGAACGAGGCTTTCGCGGAGAGCAAGAGGCTCATGAAGGGCAACAAGTGGAGAGCTTTCGTTGTGGATCTGTCATTCATCGCATGGGATCTTCTGACACTCTGCACATGCGGTATCGTAGGTATCTTCTTCGTAGGTCCCTACAAGGCATCTACTGAGGCATCACTCTATGAGGCTATCAGATACGGTGAGGCAAATTAAGTTTATATCCGGACGGAATAAGGGTATATAATAAAACGGGATGACTGACGGGATCATGGGTTCCGTCAGTTGTCATTCTAAAGGGAGGATCAGATGGGTTACAAAGTGCTTGTTGCGGACGATGAGAAGGAGATCAGGAACCTTCTGAGGCTGTATCTCGAGAACGGGTCGTTCGAAGTGGTGGAGGCTGAAGACGGTTTGGAGACTCTGGCGAAGATCAGGGAGGATAAGCCTGACATCTGTCTTCTGGATATCATGATGCCGGGGCTCGACGGGCTTCGTGTCGTGCAGGAGATCAGGAAGGAGAGCAACATACCGATCATGATCATCTCTGCCAAGACCGCTGATGCCGAGCGGATCTTGGGCCTCGACCTCGGCGCTGACGATTATATCTGCAAGCCCTTCAATCCGCTGGAGGTGACAGCCAGGGTCAGGAGTGCCATAAGGCGGTTCTACGACCTGGGCGCGGGCGCATCCGGCGGGAGGAATCTCAAGGTGTCCGATCTCGAACTCGACACCGAGTCATGCACTCTTAAGAAGGGCAGTGAGACGATAGAGCTCACCTCCGTCGAATATAAGATCATGGAACTGTTCATGACGCACCCCGGCAAGGTCTTCACAAAGCAGCAGATCTACGAGTGCGGATGGGGTGACGAATACGTCGTCGCTGACAACAACATCATGGTCTCCATCTCGAAACTAAGGACGAAGCTCGACAGCGATCCGTCCCGGTACATCAAGACCCTCCGCGGCTTAGGCTACCGGATGGAGAAAGCGTGAACCCACCATGACGGAAGAGAGGGATCTGAGACGGTTCATCATCCGGAGGTTCATTTTCGTGATGATCATAGTCGGCGCGGGCGAGTTCATCCTGTTGGATATAATCAACCGCTTTCTCCTGCCCATAATCTTCCGCGAGCTCTTTCCGACGCTGACGGACCTGAAGATATTCTCGGTCGGCAACATGGTGCTGATCGCTGTGATACTCATATTGTATCTGTTGTCCCTGCTCTTTGATAAGATCGTTCCGGTAAGCTCGTTCTTCATAGCACTGCTCGGGCGCCTGACCGGGCTTGACGCAGGCGAATTCTCCGACGATCCGCTCCTTCATCTGACGACATGGCAGTATGTCATGCTGGCGGCGATAATAATCGCCATAGTCTTTATCCTGTCGATGCCGATCTTCTTTGGCGCGTTTGCTTTTGCCCGGCAGGTTACGACAAAATTTGCTGTACTCGAGAAACTCCGCGAGCAGGAGAGGCGTGATGAAGAACACCGCAAATACCTCATGATCTCAGACATCGCGCACGACCTCAAGACTCCCATGACGACTGTCTCAGGCTATGCGAAAGCATTGTCCGACGGCCTCGTCAAAGGCGATGAGCAGAAGGAGTATCTTGATGCGATCTATGATAAGACCGGACGCATGAACGAGATAATCCAGATGCTCTTTAATTACGTGAGACTGGAGAGCGAAGGGTTCGAACTGGAACTTGCGGATACGGATATCTGCGAGCTGACAAGAGAGACCGTCTCATCCGTGTATCAGGAGATAGAAGACAAGGGTGATGAATTGGTCGTTGATATCCCCGAGGAAAAGGTCATGATCAGTGCGGATAAGATGCATATGGGAAGAGTGATCACAAACCTGCTTGTGAATGCGGTGACACATAATCCGGAGGGCACTATGATAGGCGTTACCGTACGTCACGAGTATGATGACATAAGGATCTTTGTTGCTGACAGCGGGGATCTGATAGAAGAGGAGCTCGCAGCTCATCTGTTCGAACCGTTTGTCATGGGCGACAAGTCAAGGAGCACCGGCGGCGGATCCGGTCTCGGCCTGTCCATCGCCAGGAAGGTGTGCGAAATGCACGGCTTCAGGCTGAACCTGGTGCAGGGGCAGAGCATCGTTAAGTACGGACTTGATAAGAGGTTCAAGAAAGTGTTTGTGATAGTGGTGGCGAAGTGAAGAGGGGCTTTGATATTTGTATCTCTCAAACGCGACTCATTCTATAAAGCACTCTATGTTTTGAAAATACATAGAACGAAATATAGAATACTCTATAAATCATTCTATGTTTTGCATTTACATAGAACAGTTTATAGAATGAACCAGAATTCAAATAATCCTTAACTGTCCATGGCAATATGATGCTCAGATAATTGATGGATTATCGCACACATAAAGTACCTTATCGTATCTGTTCCCGGCATCTCATTTGAATCGCCGCTGAAGATAAATAGATCCCGACCCAAATAGATATCGTTATTGAAGGAATGATTGATCTTGCGAGAGTTCTTGTAATTATAGTCAGGGTCTTCACATTTTCCGTAATACTCAATAAAGATACATCTGTTAAATTCCCGGAACACAATAATAAAATCGAATGTGTATTCTTTACCTCCGATCTCGACCAACACATCATACTTGAATTCAAGACCCAGTTCATCAAGGATCGTCGCAAATATCATTTCTGCTCTCGACCTGTATTCTCTGCCTTTGTAACTATACTTGCTGTTTTTCTTTGAAGGACAGGACCCGTCCTGAAGTGAATCAAAGTAATCATTATCATAACGATTATCTGTGTTCTTAACTAATAATCGATCATATCTGCATCTCCGATGACTTAGCCTCTTGATCGATCTGACTGCGTTATGCATCTGCTTCAGGGATCCGATCTTTTTAAAAAGCAGATCAGTATTCTTCCAATTTGATCCGGCTTCGGTTATCTCGTGCTCGCACTTTCCCCTATTGTCATAGATCCTGTAAACCGGGTTATTACCATGTTTCCCTGGTCTTATTCTGGGCATTGTCTTCATTTGCCCGATCAAGAACTGTTCCCTCACCTCAAGGTATTCAAAAGGGATCACATCGTAGAATTCATTCATCCGTCTCACCTCCTAAGATCATTAAATTTCCCTCAACCATACCATCAAAAACGCCGGAAAAAGCTCCGAAAAAATACGAAAATCGGAAAAAAACGTATCGTTTGTTATTTTTAGATAATTATCTACTAACGCAATATTTTTATCGTTTATCGTTAAATTGTTGTTGACAAACATTATCGCCCGATGTAATATCATATCATCAGCAAGCAATCCGGCCGGTGAACTTCAACTGATAGACCAAATAAGGGAATAAACTTAAGGAGACAACAAAATGGACGAAGTAAATGTAAAACTCAACAGGATAAAGAAGAGCTGCCATGCCGGCAAGATCGTAAGCAACATCTTGTGCATCATCGCGATCGTGGGATGTGTGGCGGCGATCGCGGGATCGGTGATCATTTTCGGGATGGGAAGCAAGTTTGACGCTGAGATCATGAAGGCGAAGGAGAACGGCATTGTTACCGAAGATTCAGAAGATATCATGACGGCGAAGTGGTTCAACATCGACCTGGGCAATCCCACGAATGCGCACTCTGACATCAAGGCGGTCCAGGATCTGATAGATGCTCACCCCTACAGCACGGTTTTCGGCGCATATCTTGCAGTGATGGCTGTTGTGATGGCGGTGGTTGCAGTGCTGATGAAGATGGTCAACGGGGTTTTCGCGCTGATCGAGACGAGCGACACTCCGTTTACGGATAAGATCATTAAGAGGGTTACGATCGTCATGATCGTGTCGAGCGCGATGCTGCTGATGACGAACGGGGCTGCTTTCGGCGGGCTCGGACTCATCGTGACATGGGCGGTAAGGTCGATCCTGGACTACGGCAAGACACTGCAGATCCAGTCAGACGAGACACTTTAAGGAGATTGATATGGGACAGATCATACTAAGGCTCGACAGAGTCATGGCAGACAGGAAGATCTCACTGAACGAACTGTCGGAGAAGGTGGGCGTGTCGAACGTAAACCTCTCCAAAATGAAGAACGGCAAGATCAGCGCGATCAGGTTCTCCACACTGGAAGCGATATGTGAGGCGCTGGACTGCCAGCCCGGGGATATATTGGAATACACAAAGGAATAAGAAGAAGGAGTTGCCTTAACCGGCAGCTCCTTTCGATTGGGGTGGAGTGTTGAGCTGCCGGGGTTGCTGATCTTTACTATGATGCTGCAAATGCTTTTTTGATCATCCATTCTATATACTGCTCTATGTAAATGCAAAACATAGAATGATTTATAGAATATTCTATATTTCGTTCTATGTAATGAAAAAACATAGAGCGATTTATAGAATGGAGGTTAACCCCGTCCCACCCCCAACCAAAAACCCCGCATCTCGATCGATGCGGGGCTCATAGCTCGACTAAAAGCTCAACTCTTCTTTACTTTACCTCTTCATACCTGACATTTCTGATATAGACAGTCGATGTGTATCCATGCTTGCCCATATTGAACTCAAGCCTTGCGTAGTTGTCGTCCTTGGAGTCAGAGGTGAACTCGAATGTGTAAGTCTTCCATTTCCCGGTTACTTCATAAGGGGTATCGGGGTAGTACCTGTTCCAGCCGTTGTTGGGGGCTGTAACGGCGAGGACGACGTCGCGGTCTTCGTCGGACTTGATGTCAAAGGTTACCTTGTATTTATGTCCCTTAAGAACGGGCATGTCTGCCTGGAGGAACTGGACTGAATACTCTTCGGTTCCGCAGTTGGTGGAAGTTATTATTGCGACATTGTCTTCGATCTTTGCTTCGCCGGCGCCGCCTTCGAAGAGGAGGAATTTCCAGTCCTTGTCGTCGCTTAAGTCTTCTGCTGTGGCGAAGTCGCCGTTGTAGATGTAGTTGCCGTCCTCGAGCGGTTCCTTGAAGACCATCGGGGGCTTCTCGACGTTGGTGTCGTAGGAGGGCTTCTGGTAGACGCGGACGTAGTCGATCAGGAACTCGGCGTTGTCAAAGTTGGTGGACTCATCAGGATTGCCGGGCCAGTCGCCGCCGACAGCGAGGTTCATCTGGACGAAGAACGGCTGGTTGAAGGGGGCGGGGTAGGGCTTGTCGTCCTGGCCTTCCTCGGCGGTGAACCAGTCGTTGACTGTCAGGACGAGCTGGTCGTCCGTGTAGAAGCGCATTTCGCCGGGCTCCCACTCGACGGAGTAGATGTGGAAGTCGGAGGAGAAGCTGCCGGAGTCGAGGGTGAGTGTGCCCTGCTGTTCGGCGTGGGGTTCACCGTAGTGGATGGTGGAGTAGGAGATCTTGGTGTCGTTGCCGAGGCTCTCCATGATATCGATCTCGCCGCACTTGGGCCACTGGCCGTAGAAGCTTTCGTCCTGGGGCATCATCCAGGCTGCTGGCCATAAGCCCTGGCCTTCGGGGACTTTGGCGCGGATCTCCACCTTGCCGTACATGAAGTCTTTCTTGTTCTGGGAGTTGACCTTGCCCGATGTGTAGTAGGGCTTGCCGTCTTTCTCGGTCTTGATCGCCTTGAGGACGAGGTTTCCGTCCTTCACGAAAACGTTCTCTTCGGAGTCGCGGTATTCCTGAAGTTCGTGGTTGGTCCACCCGGGCTCGCGGACTTCACGTGTCCAGTTGTCGAGGTTTAAGGTGTTGCCGTCGAACTCGTCGCTCCAGAGGAGGTTGTAGCCCTCCAGTTCGGGTGTGGGTGTCGTCTCGGCAGGAGCCGTGATCTCGGTGGTGCTCTCAGCGGCTGCTGATGTGTCCGCCGGCTGTGATGCTGTGGTTCCCGTGCATGATGTGAGTAATGCCATGACCGTCACGCTCCCTGTGATTGTGTTTAAGATCTTGCGCGTGTTCATATGTCGCCTCCTTGGGGATGTTAAAGATACAGTAACACAGGCGTGCCCTGCGCGATGTATCTATAATGACTAAAATGATGTTTTGATGATATAATCATCCCATGAACAAGAAGAAACGCAAGATATCTTATCAGGAATACCTCAACCGTGACATACGGTCCATCCACGCCTCGCTCCTGCCCGAAATGGATTTCTACACGTCCATCCGGATGGGCGATACGGCGCGCGTGGAGAATCTGCTCAAGGAACGCTTTCACGACAAGACGGGGCTCGGTCTCCTGTCCGAGGACGCCCTCCAGAACATGAAGTACCACTACGTGATCACGACGGCGCTCATCGCCCGCACCTGCATCGAGGGCGGGATGCAGCTGTCGGAATCGTTCAGCATGAGCGACTACTATATCCAGTTGGCGGACCAGGCGGGGACAGTGGAAGAGATCTCCGATCTCCACCGCGAAATGTGCCTTGCCTACACATCAAGGATGCGCGGGATCGCAAAGGGCGAGGTGCACTCAAGGCACGTGACCAAATGCATCGACTACATCCACGAGCATCTCGACGTCCGCATCAGGATGGAGGATCTGTGCAGGATCACCGGGCTGTCGGAGGGCTATCTGTCGCGGCTGTTCAAGAGCGAGACCGGCTTTAGCGTCAGCAGGTACATCCTGGACAAGAAGATAGAGACTTCGCGCAACATGCTGAAGAATTCAGATTATCCAATCATGTGGATATCAAATGCGCTGGCTTTCCCGAGCCAGAGTTACTTTACCAAAGTCTTTACAAGGGAGTGTGGCATGACGCCGAAGAGGTACAGGGAAGACGGGTAGAGATTAGTCTGCGGAGGCAGACAAAAACTCAAACTAGGGCAGGTTAGATTGAAGGTTAGTCTGCGCAGGCAGCAGATCACTCAATGTAACTCCACTTACACTGACAGTTACTCTGCGTATTCAGCAAAGTGCTCAATGTAATGCACACTACCTTGAGCGATCTGCTGCGTGCTCAGTAAAGTGCTCAATGTAATGCACACTACCTTGAGCGATCTGCTGCGTATTCAGTAAAGTGCTCAATGTAACTCCACTTACACTGACAGTTACTCTGCGTATTCAGCAGATCACTCAATGTAACTCCACTTACACTGACAGTTACTCTGACGCGCACGGCTGATGATCGAGCATGTGACAAAGGGACACTGACATCGCCCTGACATCGCATCGCTCCCAGAACTGATCTGCTGCGCAGGCAGACAAAAGCTCAAACCAGGGCAGGTTAGATTGAAGGTTAGTCTGCGCAGGCAGACAAAAGCTCAAACCAGGGCAGGTTAGATTGAAGATTAGTCTGCGCACGCAGACAAAAGCTCAAACTAGAGTGAGTTAGATTGAAGGTTAGTCTGCACACGCAGACAAAAGCTCAAACTAGAGTCAGTTAGATTGAAGATTAGTCTGCGTATCCAAGCAGATCACTCAATGCAACATCACTCAATGCAACATCACTCACACCACGCAGTCGATCCCGATCTGCCTATGTCCCTTATGCTCATCGGTATAGTCGACCAGCAGTGCTTTGGCGCCTTCGACCCCGGCCCTGCGGTAGACATGACCGGCCACTTTATATCTGGATGTATTTCCGTTGGGACAGAGGACTGAGACGTACCTGTTGGTGTGACGCATGGCAGCCTGCGCCTCACGTGATACCACCCGGCAGCGGCTGACCCAGTAGTCTTTATTAGTGATCTTCTTCAGGCGGTCACGGTCGGAGATCGCAAGGCCGAGCCCGACAAGACCAAAGAAGAGACCTAAGATGACAGGGGTTATCCCCAGAAGTGTCCCGTCTGTCAGCATCCATACGCCAAGACAGACCGCTCCTGCTGCGAGCACGAAAAAGACAACACTCCAGATGATGTCGCCCCTTCTTATGCGTCTGATAAAATCCAGGACCAGCTCATGCTCTTCGGTTGTGGGTCTGCTCCAGTTCATACCTGTCCCTCCTGACACTTATTATAACACGCAGCCAATAGTGCATGAGCTGCGGTGAATATACACCCCAGCCAAAAACTCAATACTTATAAACTATCTGTTAGCAAACTGTTAATTTATGGCCATCTATCTTTATGAGGGGGCGCCGGCAAAGGTGTCCCGGGTGTCAGTTTTTGCAAAAAAAGCATGAACTGCATATTTAAGAGAACGCGGTCTTAAAATATAATATATAAGTGATGATCCAATTGGAGGATGCTTTATGAGATTACGGCATTTCGCGGTGGCGGGAATGGCGCTGCTCCTGGCAGGCGGGCTCTTTGCCGCTATGAATATCAATACGGTTCTTGCGGAAGCGGATCCGGTAGATATCAATGCGGATACGTTCCCGGATCCTGTCTGGCGTCAGTATGTGCTCAGCGAGATCGATACGGATAAGAGCAAGGACTTAAGTGAGTCTGAAGCGGCCATCTCCTCGATCGTCATAAGCGGGAAAGACATAGCGGACTTCAAGGGGATAGAGTATTTCACAGGGCTTAATGAATTCTCGGTATCGGGATCGTCGATCCTTACAAGTCTGGATCTTAGCGGAAATACGGGATTAAGGCAGGTATCGGTCACGGACTGCGAACTTATTGATCTGTCAGGCATAAGGTTCAATGAAGGGCTCCTGTCTGTTGCGTTGAGCGGAAATGAACTGTCGGATCTTGTTTTCGAAGGGCCTTCGTCATTGAAGGAGCTTGATGTGAGGGATAATCCTCTGGGAACTCTTGATGTGTCGGCCAATCCCGGGTTGACCTCGCTGAACTGTAATGGCTGTGAATTGACTGCGCTCGACTTATCAGGCAACACCAAGCTCGAGTCGCTGTCCTGCAAGCACAATAAGCTCACTTCTCTCGATCTTGGCAAGAACGAAGTTCTCACTTCAATTGATTGTTCAGAGAACTATATTGAAGATTTCAGGTACAGTCAGAAATCCCGGTTTGAAGCGCTGTATCTCGAGCAGAACAACATCCCTGCTGCAGATCTGCCGGACTTCAATGACTATGAATTATCGAAAGTTTCCAAAAAGTTCCCGCAGAGGTACATGACGCCTAAGTACATTGAGAACCTTAAGGTCACGGACACGACGGATTCATCGGTATCTCTGGAGTGGGAACAGGTTGACAACGCGGACGGCTATCAGATCTGGAGAGCCGAATCTGAGTTTAATACGGGTGAGGCGGAACTGATTAATACGGTATCAGGTAACAGCAGTACATCATATACGGATTCCGGCATGGAGAAATACTCCAAGTTCTACTACTTTGTCATGCCTTATCATATGTACAGTGACGATGGTGAAGACTTGACTTATACGAGTATGGATTATCTCGATCATGACTATGTGTATCATCATTACATAAACGGTACGTATGGCAGGGCAGTCAAGGTTATCTTTGGCGTTGGTCTGACAGTGCTGGGTGAAGGCGGCACGGCTGAAGTCAACAGGACAACAGCACGCGTCGATGACAGGATAACCGTTGATGCAACTGCTGATATGGACTATAAGGTCAAGAAGATCACCGTGCTGACCAAAGATGGAAGCGTAATCGGGCTCGATGACGGGGACTCGTTTGAGATGCCGGAAGACGATGTCGATATCACGGTTACTTTCGAGAAGGAGAAGTATGAATTCGGCTTCATCTATGATCCGGGGATCATTGAGGTCAAGGGTGCTCCAGACTTTCGCGACGATGCCGAATACGGCGATAAGTACAGCTTTACGGTCAGCATCCTCGATGAGGACTGGGAGATATGTTCGGTTGAACAAGCCGGCAATGAGATGAGGCCGGATGAGTATGGCATATATACTGTCGTCCAGCCTCCGTGGGACATGCATGTCATCATAACTGTCAGGGAGAAATATGTTGCCCCCGGCAACGGCTGGTATATTGACGGGGACGGCGCGAAATATTACTACCGTTCCGGCGAACCGGTCAAGGGCTGGATGTTTCTCGACGGCAAGCAATACTACTTAGATTCCAAGACCGGTGTCATGGCGACAGGCTGGAAGAAGTTCGGCAATGGCACGGTATACTACTTTGCGAAGTCTACCGGCGCGGCTGTAAAGGGCCTTAAGGAGTTAGGCGGAAAGTTCTATTACTTTGATAAGAACTGCGTCATGCAGTCCGGCTGGAAGACGGTAAGCGGCAAGAAGTATTACTTCAAGCTCAATTCTGATAAGACTAAGGCGCCTGCTTACGTAGGCACAGCAAAGAAGATCGGATCTTACTATTATGTATTCAGTACTAAGGGCGTAATGCAAAAGTCCGGCGTTAAGACTGCTGCTGATACCGGCGATAAGTATTATCTCAAGAGCTCCGGCAAGGCATATACCAAGAAGTGGTACAAGAAGTCCGGCAAGTGGTATTACTTTGGCGGCAACGGCAAGATGGTTGTCGGTAAGTCGCTTAAGATCGGCAAGAAGACTTACAAGTTTGATAAGAAGGGTGTTTGTAAGAATCCGTGAGTAGAGATCGGCAGACATGTACAAGCAGCGAAGGCGTTGCCCCGGAAGGGGCAGCGCCTGTTGTTGTGTGGGTTGGAGTGATTGGGGTGATTGAGGTGGTTTTATTTTGGTTCTTCACGGAATCCTTGGGACAGAAGGGACCGGTTCGTTATGAAGTTGCTTATCGCCAGAAGAGAAGCCATTCTGCAAATTGTTCTATGTAATGATCACTGCATAGAGTGTTATATAGAATGACCTGCTCATTCAGACTAAGTGTCAGACTAACGGCTTTTAGCCCTACTGCTGGTCTGAATAGTCAGACTAAGTGTCAGACTAACGGCACTTAGCCCTACTGCTGGTCTGAATAGTCAGACTAAGTGTCAGACTAACGGCACTTAGCCCTACTGCTGGTCTGAATAGTCAGACTAAGTGTCAGACTAACGGCACTTAGTCCTACTGCTGGTCTGAATAGTCAGACTAAGTGTCAGACTAACGGCTTTTAGCCCTCCAGTCTGAATGGATCGTTCAAACAATCAAATTAGCCACCGCGGACACGTTCAGACCGGCTGGCAACACTTGGTACACTATACATCATTCTGCCTTTTGTAATTACTCCCAAGTATTCCGTGAAGAACCTTTTTTTGTTTTGGAATAGTCTGAGTGTGATATGTATTATACATTGAAAATAAATATAAACAATGTATAATATTATTATGGATAAAATGAATGCAAAAACACATAAAGATGATCTCGAACGAATCAGGAAGCTTCGCCTAATAGACGATGATTTTATGAGCGTGTGCTTTGATAACTACATCGAAGGGGCACAGCTGCTGATAAGGATCATCCTCGGCCGTGATGATATAGTGGTAACTGATGTCAGGTCCCAGAGAATGATGAAGAACCTGAATGGAAAAGGCTTGCAGCTTGATATCCTGGCAGTTGACCGTGAAGGGGATCATTATAACTTTGAGATCCAGCGGTCCAATGAAGGTGCTGACAGAAGACGCGCCAGATATCATTCGAGCATGTTGGATTCTCATATGCTCGATTCAGGATGCAAAGTGACAGATCTTCGTGAGAATTATGTGATCTTCATCACAGAGAATGATGTGTTAGGCGGCAAGATCCCTCTGTACAGGATCGAGAGAACGATAGTCGAGACAGATGAGCTGTTTAATGATGGTGAACATATTATCTATGTGAATGGAACAGATAGGGACAGTTCCACGGAACTTGGCAACCTGATGCATGATCTGTATTGTTCTGATCCAAAAGATATTGTTCACAAAGAACTTGCCGATAGAGTAAGATATTACAAAGAGGATGAAGGAGGTGTGGAGACTATGTGCCAATTATTGGATGAGATGAGGAATGAGGCAGAAGAGAGGGGAAGAAGTGCAGGCAAAAGAGAAGGCAAGAGAGAAGGCAAGAGAGAAGCCCGCATACAGAATGCCAACAGGATGATCGCAGACGGAGTAGACCTTAATAAAGTGGCAGAGTATTCCGGACTTTCCTTGAATAAAGTTCGTGAACTTGCCGGGATCAAGACGGCATAATAACAATGAGGTGATTTATGGCAAGGGCAAAAAGATCAGAGGTTAATCAGGATGTGGCTATGGAAGTAGAGACTGCTGCAAATGGCAAAGCACAGAGAAGAACGATCACTATCAGTCTCGAGACCGATACGATCGATTACTTCAGGGCTGCAGCAAATAAGCTGGGGGTCCCTTACCAGACTCTTATCCATCTGTGCCTGAATGATATCAGGGACAGAGAACTCGTTCCGCAGCTTCACTGGGAGAACAGGAAATAGGAAGCAATAACATAACAACAAACAACTGAATAAACGAACACATACGATATAGAGATTAAGGTTTTAATAAGAGTATCGTATATGGTTATTTGCAGATAAATATGGTATGTGTCCATTGATGAATCAAATCGGAGGTACCATATGGGTTCTGTATACGGATATGTACGCGTGAGCAGTCATGATCAGAATGAAGATCGTCAACTGATTGCTCTCAGCGAACATAACATTCCGCCATCCAACATTTATATCGACAAGCAGTCAGGGAAGGATTTTGACAGACCTTCCTATAAATGTTTGGTGCGCAAATTGCGTAAAGACGACTTGCTCTATATCAAGAGTATTGATCGCCTTGGTAGGAATTATCAGGAAATCCAGGATCAATGGCGCATTCTCACCAAATCGAAAGGTATTGATATTGTTGTTCTCGACATGCCACTGCTTGATACACGCAGAGGTAAGGATCTTATGGGAACATTTATCAGTGATCTGGTACTTCAGGTACTGTCATTTGTTGCTGAGAACGAGCGTCTTACGATCCGTCAGAGACAAGCGGAAGGAATTGCTGCAGCACGGGCGAGAGGTGTTAGATTCGGTCGTCCTGAAATACCAGTTGATCAGGAATTCTATCGCTGCTACCAGCGGTGGCGGGAAGGACAGATAACCGGTACAGAGGCTGCTTCGATTTGCCATATGCCGCCGTCGACCTTTTATTACAAAGCAAAAAACTACAAAGATTCCATAAATTTTTAAAGGGCTATTCTAAGAAAGTGTACTTTCCTGTGATAGCCCTTATTAATTACTCTAGATAAAGAATATCACAAGTACTGTCCATTTTAAGGCTCAATTCGCCATTTTGATCCGCATTTTCACAAAGTTTTTACAATTCTAAAAAGTACACATTTATAGAACCTTCCTGTATGCCCGTCGGGAAGGGAGCTAACTTATGCCTGATAAGCAGGTTAAGTCCAAGCAAAGGGTTGCTGATCACGGTGAGGTCTTTACAGCTCAGCGTGAAGTCAACGCTATGCTCGACCTCGTTAAGGATGAGACCGAGCGGATCGATTCGAGGTTCTTGGAACCTGCGTGCGGCGAGGGTGCTTTCCTCAAGGAGATCCTTAACCGCAAGCTCGCAGTTGTTAAGAAACAGTACGGCAAAAGCCCATACGATTATGAACGCTATTCTGTCCTTGCCGTAACGAGCATATACGGGGTCGATATCCTCGAGGACAATGCTGAAATATGCAGGCAGAATCTCTACGAAATCTGGAACAAAGAATACACAAAGAATACCAAGTCTCAGGCGAACGATCAGTGTCGCGAGACTGTGAGATTCATTCTTAGCAAGAACATACTGTGCGGCGATGCGCTGACGATGCTTAAGAACGACGGGACACCGATCGTTTTCGCTGAGTGGAACCTTGTGACGGGAGATCAGATCAAGCGGCGCGATTACGAGTTTGCCGAGCTCCTCGACGGACACGAGAAACAGATGAACATCTTCATGCTCGGCTGGGAATATGACGAGGAGATCAATGCGTTCATACCGTCGCCGGTCAAGGAGTATCCCCTCACAGATTACAGGAGGCTGGCTGACTATGAGTAATCTTGTATCTTCCTACAATCCCGACGTTCTGTCCTGCATCGCGAATCTCTCGAATGACGAGGTGTTCACGCCGCCCGAAGTCGCGAATGCAATGCTCGATATGCTTCCTCAGGAATTGTTCTCCGACCCTAACACGACTTTTCTTGATCCCGCAACAAAGTCCGGCGTTTTCCTCCGTGAGATCGCGAAAAGGCTCCTTGTGGGACTTGAACCCACCATCCCAGACCTGCAGGAGAGGCTGGATCACATCATGCACAAGCAGTTGTACGGAATAGCCATGACGGAACTTACGAGTCTTCTGTCAAGGCGCAGTCTGTACTGTTCCAAATATCCGAACAGTATCTATTCGATATCTGCGTTTGACGATATTCAGGGAAATATAAGGTTCAAGAATAATAAGCACAGGTGGAAGGACGGAAAGTGCGTATATTGTGGTGCAACGAAAAAGGAAGGCACATACGATAGAGAGAATCTAGAAGTGCACGCATATGAGTTTATCCATATTACTAATCCCGAGGAGTTATTCAGAATGAAGTTTGATGTAATAATAGGTAATCCGCCATATCAACTGGAGACAGGTGGTGGTTCAGGAGAAGCGGCTACGCAAGCTCAACCAATATACAATAGGTTTGTTGAGCAAGCAATTAAAATGAATCCGCGTTATTTATGTATGATTATTCCCGCTCGTTGGTATGCGGGTGGTATCGGACTGGGTGAGTTCAGAAATATGATGCTAAATGACGTTCATATTTCTAAACTTGTTGATTTCCAGAATTCGAAGGATTGTTTTCAGGGTGTTGATATCGCTGGTGGAGTATGCTATTTCCTTCGAGATCGAGAAAAAACATGTAGTGAATGTAGTGTAGAAAGTGTTTCTGGAAGCCAAAGAATCGAAATGAAACGTAGTCTCAACGAATATGGTGATGTTTTCATTCGTAATAATTCAGCTATATCAATCTTGAATAAAGTAACAAAGAGTAATAATTTCGCTTCATTATTGGATACTGTGTTTGCTCTTGATGCATTTGGATTTCCAACGAGTGCGAGAGGACAGAAAGAGTATGATCCTGAGCATAATGTAAAAATATACAGCAGTAAAGGATACGGCTATGTATCATTATCGGAGATTAAAAAGAACCGTGATATAGTAGATAAATACAAGGTATTTGCTACCCGTTTAGTCCCATGCAACGGGGAAGTTGGAATCGATCCGTCAAAGGGATATAAATCCATTACAACACCGCGAATTCTTAGACCTAACGAAATAATAACGTTTTCATATATTTTACTTGGTGTTTTTGATACGGAAAAAGAAGCAAACAATTACAGAAATTATATCTGTACAAAGTTTGCGAGATTTATGCTTAGGTTAACTTATTCTTCAATGAATATTTCTAAGAGTAATTTTATGTTTGTGCCTAAAATGGACTTTTTAAGAGAGTGGTCAGACAAGGATTTATTTGATTATTTCGGGTTAAGTGACGATGAATCTGCATATATTGAGGCCTTGATGCGACCAATAGGGAATGAGGAAGATAACGATGAATGATACTATTTCTTTTCCAGAACGTCCTTCATCCCACCCCATGATCTACGCATATGAGGACACCAATCCTCAGTACGAGGGACTGCTCAAAGTCGGCTATACTGCGGTCGATGTCGATAAGAGAGTTGCTCAGCAGTATCCGACAAAGAGACCTGACGGGAGTGTTCCGTACAGGATAGTTCTGCGCGAATCTGCTATGTATCCTGACGGCACGCATTTCAGGGACAGTGATGTTCATAGAATGCTGAAGAAGAAGGAAGTCCGGGGGATGGGCGGAGAGTGGTTCCGCTGTACTGCAGATGATGTTAAGGCAGCTATCGTTGCGGTAAGAAACAGGACGGAGAATGTCGAGAACCGGACACAGACTTTCGGGATGAGGCCTGAGCAGGAAGATGCTGTTAAGAGGACGATGGGTTACTACGAGTCTACTGCACAGGAAGGCGGCAGGATCCCTAAGTTCCTGTGGAATGCGAAGATGAGGTTCGGCAAGACTTTCGCATCGTACCAGCTTGCCAAGAGGATGGGGCTTACGAAGGTGCTTATACTGACGTTCAAGCCGGCGGTCCAGAAGGCGTGGCGTGAAGACCTGATGACGCATGTGGACTTTGAGGGATGGCAGTTTATTGCAAGGGATCCAAATAACCTTAAGGACACGATAGATAACCAGTATCAGCGTGCGGATAAGAAGAGACCGATCGTGTGCTTCGGTTCTTTTCAGGACTTTTTGGGAGTGAATAAGGCGACCGGCGGCATCAAGGCGAATAATGAGTGGGTGCATGCGACGAACTGGGATCTGGTGATCTTTGACGAATACCATTTCGGTGCGTGGAAGGAGAGTGCGAAGCAGCTTTTCGAAAGTGATGAAGACACGTACGAGGATGATCTCAGCAGATATGACCGCGGCAATGCTTACGATGAGACATGGCTGCCCATAACGACAAAGTATTATCTATACCTGTCCGGAACGCCGTTCCGTGCGCTCAATTCTGGCGAGTTTATAGAAGAGCAGATTTATAACTGGACATATTCCGATGAGCAGAGAGCAAAGCTTAACTGGGTGGGTGAAGATAACCCGTACGAGGCCCTCCCAAGAATGGTAATGCTGACATATAAGGTTCCGGACAGTATCGTTAGGATCGCCAAGCAAGGAGAATTTGACGAGTTCGATCTCAATGTTTTCTTCTCAGCTGAGGGCGAAGGGGAGAACGCTTATTTTAAGTATGAGGATTATGTTCAGAAATGGTTAGATCTGATCAGAGGCTCTTATATGTCTAATACTGTTGATGAGTTGAAGCAGGGGGCGGAGAAACCCCCAATGCCGTTTTCGGATACAAGACTGCTGAATGTGCTGAGCCATACGTTATGGTTCCTTCCGAAAGTCAATTCCTGTTATGCAATGTGTAATTTGCTGAGGCAGCGGCAGAATTCATTCTTTGATGATTACAAGGTGATCGTATGTGCAGGTGTTGAGGCCGGCGTTGGTGTAAAAGCATTGGATCCGGTTCAGTCAGCAATGGCAGATCCGTTGTCATCAAAGACTATAACGCTGTCATGCGGAAAACTGATGACAGGAGTTACGGTAAAGCCGTGGACTGGTATATTGATGCTCTGTAACCTCAAGAGCCCTGAGACATATTTCCAGGCAGCATTCAGAGTGCAGAGCCCTTGGGAGATAATAACTGACAGTGGCAAGAAACAGATCATCAAGCGTGAATGCTATGTGTTTGATTTTGCTCTGGATCGTGCGTTAAGGCAGATCTCTGATTACAGCTGCAGGCTCAATGTTGATGAGAGTAACCCTGAGAAGAAGGTAGGGGAGTTTATCAACTTCCTTCCGGTACTTGCGTATGACGGAAGTGCGATGCGTCAGGTAGATGCTGCCGAGATATTAGATCTTGCAATGGCAGGTACTACGGCAACGCTCCTGGCAAAGAGGTGGGAATCAGCTCTGCTCGTTAATGTTGATAATGATACACTTCGCAGGCTCATGACAAATGAGGAAGCTATGGCCGCGCTTATGAGGATAGAAGGATTCAGGAGTCTTAATCAGGATATCGAGACGATCATTAATAAGTCAGAGGCGGTCAAGAAGGCTAAGAAGGAGAAGAGCGAGTTGACTCCCAAAGAGAAGAAAGAACTTTCTGATGAGGAGAAAGAATACAAGTCGCTTCGTAAGAAGATACAGGAGAAACTCATCAAGTTCGCGACGAGAGTGCCTGTGTTCATGTATCTGACTGATTACCGTGAGTATAGTCTTAAGGATGTAATCACCCAATTGGAACCTGAACTGTTCCGCAAAGTTACAGGTCTTGATGTGAAGGATTTCGAACTGCTCGTATCACTTAATGTTTTTAACGAGTCACTGATGAATGATGCAGTTTATAAATTTAAACGATATGAAGATGCGAGCCTGACATATGCAGGCGTTGACCGTCATGCTGGAGAGAGTATCGGATTATTCAGTACAGTTATATCCAAAGAGGACTACGACAAGATGAATGGTGTGCTCTCAGAATCGATGTCAGTTGGAGATGATTTCTATGCTGGAATGGCGATGCCGACCGGTATAGTTATCTCTGTCGATGATGAGGACGGGGGAGAGCAGGATTATATTGTTGAGCGGAAATCACAAAAAAAGAGATCCACCGGCCGCACTCCGATCGTATCTGATCTTGCTCCAATGACTTCGTTATCTCCAACATATAGGCCCTCATATACTCCTCCTGTAGTGGAACGCAAGGCTCCAGTGGCGCCGCCTGCAGCAGAAGTGGATGTCTCGGGTATAACAATCGGATCGGTCGTCCGTCATAAAGCTTTTGGTCCCGGAAAAGTTACGAAGATAGACGGAGGCTATATAACGGTGCTGTTCTATGAGTTCGATGACCGTGTAAAGACTTTCCCTTTTCCCGGTGCTTTTGAGAGTGGGTTCCTGAGTGTGCTATAATACAACGCATGGCTAACAATTGTGACAAGTGCATATTCAACGCATACGATGAGGTTACAGGTGAGCAGTACTGCGACTGCGGTATGGACGAGGATGAACTCATCAGGTTTATGACTGCAAGAAGAGATAAGGCAATGGCTTGCCCGTATTTCCGTGACGGTGATGAGTACGGCATAGTCAGACACCAGATGTAACCGGTGTCCGTATACTTCTGTCACAAAAACAGCTTCTTAAGTGAATCGACGAGTGATTCGCCCTTCATGCTGTTCAATGCAGCTCTGTCTTCGTCGTCGATCAGAAGTGATCCGACAGTATCCTTAAGCTGAGATAACTCCGAATCATTAACAAATGATGTTGAAGTAAATCTGGATCGATCAGGCCCCTCGGATCTTGTTGTGCCGCCGGGATAATCAGCGCCTACGCCTGATCTGGCTCCGGGTGCGTTGTAGCTGTTATTTGCTGATGATACAGTGCTCATGATGGCGGGAGCGATGCTGCTCAGGATCGTTCTGGACTGGTTGAAGTCGATCCCTGCAGCCTGTGCGACCTGCGAGATAAAATCAGACTTGTCACAGCCTAAGATCTTGGTGATGATCTTGTCACCGTCAACTAAGTCGGCGCCTGCCAGCTGGGATCTCATGGATCCGGAGTTTGTGTGCTGACCCAGAGCCTCCAGGAGGGCAGATGCACCTTCTTCTGTCGAAGCATTCTTCTGCATGCTCTCCATAATGCCGGGGATCGCGTTTGTGATAGCAGTCTTGATCTGCGAAGGGGCAGCTCCCTGAGTCCTGCTCGTTAATGCGCTTATTGAGTCGATCGATGTCATGCTGTCGATCAAAGTCTGTGCCAGATCCATAGAAAATCTCCCTTGTGTTTGATAAAGAGATTTTATCACACAAGGGAGATGAGTTGTTATCCTTTTCGAGCGCGGATATCAGGAAAATGTGATGTCGCCTGATACTGTATCGATATTGACTACCGGTGCGCCTTCGATGTTGGAAGGCAGCTTGATGTCACCTGATACTGTGTCGGTCTCGTAGTGGTGATCGCCGATGAGAGTTCCCTTTACGTCACCTGATACTGTATTGACCGATGCATTCTCCACAGCGACGTTATTAAGTGTTACGTCGCCTGAAGTCGTGGAGATATCGAGCTTTCTTGCGATCTTTGAATCGTTGACCGTAACAGAACCTGAGACTGTAGATACGTCTAATGTTGCAAGATCGATGTTGCCTGCGGACAGATCGCCGCTGGTAGTGTTCACACTGTAAGAATCGGTAACTACGCATTCAGTTGCGATATCGCCGGATGTCGTATTGAACTTGATCTTCTCGAAAGTGAATTCCTTACTGACCTTGATGTCACTGCTTACACCGTCTACATTAAGACGGATGTATGAGCCCTCAGGCAGGTAGAGTGTCGTTGTCCTTTCGGGATTGTCAAAACTCCTGAAAGTCCAGTCAAAATTTGCGATATAGTCCCACCAGTGGCTGATACTGGTATCGTTTACGGAGATCTCAAGTGTTCCTGAATTAACATTGATCTTGTGCACCATTCTCTCGGAATCGTAGTACTCGACCTTAGTCGTTCCGTCTGCTGAAGGAACGATCCTGACATCTGCAGAGACCTCGTCGATAGTTATCGAATCAAAACTGTCTGTGATGGTCGATTCCTTCTTCTCGTAAGTCTCGGCCGATACTGTCCGGCGCGATAATAAACTGTATCCGATGATCGAAATGATGATACCCGTGATGATAAGAATACCTGCTGTAATAAGAATGATCTTTGCTGCTTTTCCCATTTTAAAATTCCTCACTTATTTTTCCTTTTGATAAATAAACTTTTGATCCACTTTACAAATCTTCCCATGAGCTCGATGAGCCAGAGTGTTACTGCTTTAGCCGGTATGAACAGCAGCAGTGCAAGTCCTATGAGGATGAGCGATACACCCAGAGTCGTCAGAGCTGACATGCCGTTTCCGCCGGCAAGTGACATGATAGAAGCGAATATTCCTGCGATACCGGCAACACCAAACGCCAGAACGATCGCGAAAAACACGATGATGAGCGCCAGGAAGACGATCGCTATTGCAAGAGCTATCGCGAACAGTGCCATGAGCACGGAGAACCATATTGGGAAGCCCAATACTATGAGTATGATCTCCCAGACTCTGACTGACTTGCGTTCGCTCGTCTTGATGTTAGCCTTAACGATCTTGGACAGCGGCGTATCCATCAGGATCTGCTGTGCAATCTCTTCGGGCGTTCCGACGCCTGCAACGGCCTGTTCTTCTGATAGTCCCTCATCGATCCTGTCCTGGATCGATTCTTCGTAAAATTCAAGTGCCTTGTCGATGTCTGCTTCAGGCAGTCCTGCAAGGCGCCCGCGCACGTCATCTAAAAATTCCTTTTTGTTCATTCTTCGTCACACTCCCTCGTTACGTAATCGTAGATCGACATTATCTCTTTCCATTCCCCGGCGAAAACCTCGAGCTTTTTCTGACCGGAATCGGTAATGTGGTAGTACTTTCTGAGTCTCCCGTTGTGTTCGGCTGATCGGACCGTCAGGCAACCTTGTTCTTCTAATCTTCTTAGGATCGGATAGAGCGTTGACTCAGAGATCGTAAGATATGGCTTGATGTCTTTTATTATCTTGTATCCGTACGAATCATCATATTTGATCGACGCGAGTACGCAGATATCAAGTAAGCCACGTTTGATCTGTGCATCCATGTCACATACCTCCCTTCGTGCTATACTATACGACACATAGTATTGTGTGTCAAGGGGTATTTTGGGCGCTGCGGATCAATTTTCCGGGGACAGTCGCACTCGCCGTCACTAGTAGTGCGCAGAAACCGTAAGTATGTAGAACTGACGGCGGTGCTCAAAGATCCCCGGAAAATTGATCCTTCGCGCTTGCGGGGAGTAGATTGAGATGATTTGGCCGATTCAGCAACATCTTTCTGTGTATCATCCAATGCTTTTCTATTCATAGATAAGGATCTCATAAAGCATTACAACAACCCGATAGCCGCAGACTAACGTTCAGACTGGAGGTGGTTAGTCTGAGCGATTGTCTGACTGACAATCCTTGTCTAATACACCTGGTGAGACTGGCAACGCCGGATGCCACCAGGGACACCGTTGATCAAGGTCATGGGATCAGCTCATTCTATAATCCACCCTATGTATTTTCATTACATAGAGGTGAAGCCGATGTCCGGTATTTTGTCCATGTAAATTAAAAACATTGACAAAAACATGGACAAAGAGTTGATGGGCGACCTGTGTCCGGGATATTGTCCATGTAAATTAAAAACATTGACAAAAACATGGACAAAGAGTCGATTCTATGTTTTTCATTACATAGAGCACTTTATAGAATGGATCGTCAGACAGTCATAAACCAACACTCATATGCCACCCGGGACACCTTTGCAGAAGTACTGCTGCATCATCAGCAGAGCATAAGAAAGCAGAATACAACAAACACCCCCTTTTCGCGTGTTATTTGATATACTTATTATGTTTTATTATCTAGTAGGGGAGACGATCAGATGATTGATTTCTATAATGCTTTTATCTCATATAAGCATGCTGACCTTGACACGAAGGTGGCTGAGCATGTGCAGAGGAACCTGGAGAGATTCAGGATCCCCGGGAAGATCAAGAAGAAGACGGGCAGGAAGAAGATCGAGAGGATCTTCAGGGATAAGGACGAGCTGCCGATCACGAGCGATCTGACGGATACGATCTCAAATGCCCTTGAGAAGGCGGAGTATCTCATTGTCATCTGCTCTCCCAATACGAAGCAGTCGATCTGGGTCAGGAGGGAGATACAGTTCTTCCTGAGGAACCACACGAAGAATCAGATCCTGACTGTCCTGGCAGGCGGAGAGCCGCAGGATGTTATCCCCGAAGAACTCCTGTCCGATGAGAGGATGGTCGAGAATGAGATGGGCATCAAGACGAGTGTCAAGGTGCCGATCGAGCCGTTGTCATGTGATTACAGGATGCCGTTCAAGAAGGCGAAGAATGAGGAGCTCCCGAGGCTCGCATCTGCGCTTATCGGATGTTCATATGATGAACTTGTGAGAAGACAGCGTCAGTACAAGATGCGCAGGATGGGCATCATCGGTGCGGCCGTGATCGCGGGGATGATCGTCTTTGGCGGGTATATGACATACAGCAGGATGAAGATCGACAAGAGTTACCGCGAGCAGCTGATCAGCCAGTCGAAGTATCTGGCGAACGAATCGGAGAAGTATCTTGAGGATGGCCAGAGGATCGAGGCTTTGCAGCTTGCGCTTGCTTCTCTTCCGAAAGACGGGGATGATGAGCGTCCCGTTACTCCTGAGGCCTTGAGGGCGATCACGAATGCGACGAGGGCTTATACGACGAACAGCGGATTCAGCATAGATTCAGACTGGAATTACCAGATGCCGAACCTCGTTGATTCTTTCGTGGTGTCACCTAAGGGAAGCTATCTTGCTGCCAAGGATGTGCTCAATAATGTCATGGTATGGGATTCCAAGACTCATCAGGTCGTATTGAACAAGTATTGTGACGGGATGAACGGGATGCATTTTCTCGAAGATGAGTCGCTCATGATCTGGAACAGTAAGGAGGTTGTGGACTACACTTTACCTGACGGAAACAAGAAGTGGAATTATGTGCTCACTGATGAGTATTTCCAGCGGGCGGATCTGATGGAAGGCAGTAATAGTGTGATAATGCGCACGACGGAGAGCTTCTTGCTGGAGTTCGATAAGACTAACGGAAAACTGCTGCAGAAGATCGAGGTCCCTGATACATATGGCGGAGAGGTCCTGTCATTCAGCAAGACTGTCCTGTCACCCAATGGGAAGCGGATTGCGATAGAATGCTATGTCGGCTCTAAGTATGCACTGGGCATCTATGACCTTACGACAAAGAGACTTAATGTCTCCGCCTTGCAGGAGGAGGCCATGTGCGCAGTCGAATGGGGAGATGATGACCATGTAATGACAGCTACGCCTTCGAATATGTTTTCTTCATCATACGCATGGGGCGACAGATCTTTTATCAAGAACGACACAACTATCGTTGACTGCTATAACCCGAATACGATGATAAAGCTGTGGACACAGGAGATGTCGAGTATAGGCGTAATGCGCGCAACAGGGTTTTTAAGGCTTCCTGCCAAGAAGGCCATCTGCTTCTATCATGCAAATGCCGCATCGATATATGATTGCGCTACCGGTAAGGTCATTCACGGAGGATGTGTATATGATTCCATCGTAAGTGCAAGTGATGTTGACGGTGACGGAATGCCCGTATATGTCACGCGGGACGGAGGTTTTGCTTCGCCGATGCCTGAGTCTGCCATTGATATGTTCTCCTACATGGATTGTTTCTCTGACGGCCTCAATTCTGCAACTGTAAACGGTGGGGTCTATGCCTGCAAGGATTTCAGTACGAGGATCATACACTATGACTCGTATATCAGTGATGAGGATATTCAGCTTATCGATGGTATAAAGATCAGCGGTTATCAGATCGGTTCGTTTGTCGATGATGAAGTTCTCGCTTTCGTATCAGGAGAAGATACGGGCGTTACGGCGTTCTTTATCGATCCTGCCACTCATAAGTTAATGAATTCCACGGTGCTTGATGAGGAAGGTACTAATGCATCTTATTATACTATCCTCGGAAGGTATCAGGATGAGTTATTCTTCTGCTTCAGGGGGTTTGACGGTACTTCACTCGTTGCGGTGAACTTCAGAACGGGCAACACCAGAACGATCGCTTTGGACCAGGTCTTCTACATTGTATCAGAAGCTGATGTTTTTGCAGACGGAAAGTATGTCTGTATCGAGCAGGACAAGAAAACAAAGGAATATGAAGTCAGTATCTATGACGTAACCGACGGCAAGAAGATGTCTTATACGATCGAAGACTTTGATAGGGCTTCCGTGCCTTCTGCACCTGAATACCTGGAGAAGGCGAATGTTGTCTATGTTTCAAATCCTTCCGGCGAATATATCATTGATATCGACAAAGCCAAAGTCAGTGATGTTGCCGTGCCTAACAACTGGTCAGGATCTCTGTGTTCCGCTGAAGATGATACCGGTTCGATCATGGCAGTTGCAGATAATAACTACATATTGATCCTCAACAAGGATGGTTCTGTTGAGCGTCAGATTTCCACGAATGGAATGACGCCTCTTGGCATGTGCTTCCACAAGATGGGAGAGAAGGACCCCATGACTCTCTATGTAGCGTATAACAACGGATCCATGTACAGGTATGATCCTGAGTCTGGAAGCTTTACCGGCAGCTCGAACATCACTGCTTACGACAGGGTATACGACTTCAAGGCAAAGTTCTCTTTCGATGATGAGAATAAGACTCTGACCATACGCATCGGCGAGCTCTGTGATGTTATCGAGACTGATACATGGGTAGAGACGATATGCGTGCAAAACTGCATGGGATACTGCAGGAAGAGTGATGAGTTCTACGCAGTGACTTTCACGGACTCAAACGAGAAATACCTCGGATACTTCAAGCACTACAGTCTTGAAGACCTGAAGAACAAGGCAAAGGAAACACTGCAGGGAATAGAGCCTGCAGAAGACCTGAAGTCACTGTACGGGATCTGAGATATCAGATCTCCTTATAAAGCTGATCGAAAAGGCGGCCCTTTATGATGTATATGTCATGAGGGTCGTCTTGTCTTACTGCGATGATGTCGCCAGGATTGCCGGAATAGTACTTCTCATCGTCCCACGCGGTGAAGAGCTTCGTAGGCATCGTGAGTTCTGCAGCATAGATGACAGACGTGCCCGGAGGACTGATAACAGTCTTGGCGTAAGGGATGACAGGCTTGGTGACGCCCGTTGCCAGATCTCTTATGGTAGGCTGGTATTCAAAATCCTTCACGAAAACGAATCCCGTCATCTGATAGCTGTTCACGAGCTTCTCTTCCTTGATCGGATAGATCTCTCCCTCGATGCCTATCATGAGGTATGTATCGTCAGCGATCGTGACATTGACGTCGCCCTCGAGTGTTCTTATCTCAACGAGCGTTCCGGAAGGGAATACATCAGTGAGCTTAACTGTTCCGAGCCTCTGTTCACGCTTGGTGTAGAGCTTCATGAGCGATGTATCAAGGATAGTATCCTTGGCATAGATGATAACGTAGGAATCGTAATAACTGCGGATCCTGCCCGCGATGACTTCAGATATTGACGAAGTTATCTTATCGGGCCAGATCGTGCCGCCGGCCTTCAGGAGATGGCCTCCGCCCCCGCCAATGCCGTCGGCGATATATGATGCAAGTTCATTAGCATGGACTTCCTTGACGCAGGATCTTACGGAGAACTTGATCTCAGACTGTGAAGCAAAGTATGCAACACATACATCAACATCAGCGGTCTCCATCGCGAAATCGCTTATGACGCCAAGGATGTTGGGGTCGCAGGGCTCTGCGTGGATTATGAGATACCTGTTCTCCGGATGATAATCGTAGTCGAAGATCGCCTTGCCTGTTATCTTGAGTTCCTCGAGGGAGATGTTGGAATTGCTCATCTCCGTGATGAGACTCTTGTTGATGATCAGGTTATCGATCATATCACGGTCCAACGGGTGGGATAATTCCGAGAACTTGTTGGTATCCGTGTAAAGTCCGTAGTAGAGGGCTGTGGCAAGATTCTTGTTCAGATTGACATCGAGATCTTCCACTCTCATCATGTCCCATACGACTGTCGCACAGCTTCCGACGCTCCTCCTGACCTCGTTGAGATCAGGGAGATTTACAGTAGGCTGGTGATGGTCGATCACGGCATATGTCTTTGCATCTGTGTTGGTGACGTTGCGCTGGCCGATCTGGCAGTCGCAGGTGATAAGGAGTTCGGGAACCCTGTCGAAGTCAGGAGCGTATTCGATCGGTATCTCAAGCTGAGTCACCATCATGAGGAGGTTGCTCTTCGAGATCATATTGGCTCCTCTGTAGATGAATTCCGGCTTCTTGTCATGTGCAAGAAAGTATTCATAAAGAGCGAATCCTGAAGCGATCGCATCGGCATCAGGGTTGTCGTGACACTGTATTACGATATCGTCGTAAACGAGAAGTTCTTCTAGTCTCATCATCCACCTCCGTCCTTTGTTAATTCTATCATATTATGCTAATATTTTACTTGTTGATTTATACGGGAAGGGAGGGGATAGCGTCATGCCACATTCATCAGGCGGCGGCTCACACGGAGGCGGCTCGCACGGCGGTTCACATCATTCCTCACACTCCCGATCCTCTTCGCATGGACGCGGGGGGAGTCCGTTCAGCTATACACCTCGTCTCAGGACATCGAGATCCTACTTTCCCGGAGCTAAGACGTTCTTCTATTATGGCAGTGACAACAAGCCTGAATTCCTTTATGCCAACATGGATGTTACCAAAGCAGGAAGCGGCGCTAAAGGGCTTTTGTGGCTCTTCCTCTTTGTTCCTCTCCTTATCTTCCTTATCCTCGGTTTCTCAAAGACGATGTTCGACATTCCGGTGAAGCTCGGTTCCTATCCGGATACAAAGATAGTCATCGATGACAGGATAGGAGTCATGAGTCCCGTGGAAGAGGAGAACCTTAGGGATAAGTTTGAAGTGTTTCAGTATAAGACGAATATCACGCCTGCGATGATCACGGTCAATAATGAAGAGTGGAATAAGAATTATACATCGCTCGAGAATTACGCGTATGACCTGTATGTTAATACTTTCGATGACGAGTCACACTGGCTGTTCGTGTATTCGCAGCCCGTGAATAAGACCTCAGGTTTTGTTGACTGGTACTGGGAGGGCATGCAGGGAGACCTTACCGATAAGATCCTTACTCCGGGCAAGACTACAAGGTTCAACAACAACGTGCAGCGCAAGCTCCTTAAGGATGACTGTACCGTAGGTGATGCATTCGCTGAAGCGGTCAACGAGTTTAGCGGCACTGTAATGGAAGTCAATGTCAACTGGTTTCTTATGCCGTTTGCACTGATAGCCTTGGGCATAGTCGGGCTTTGTGCTTTCTTTGTGATAGACTACCACCCGTTCCGTGCCAAAAAGTTCAGGAAGATGGTCGACTGCAGCGGCGAAGTGATCAGACAGGAGGCCTGTGAGTACTGCGGCGGGACATATGTCGTAGGACATCACACGAGCTGTCCTTACTGTGCTGCTCCGGTAAGACCGCATGATCTTGCGGTAGATGGTGAAGGAAGGATAACGGGGATAATAAAATAATCTGTTCAGCGTGCAACATTTCGGGTCTCCCGGTTGTATTAATGACAGAAAACCTGATATGGAGGGCAAGATAATGAAGGTAACACCTGTTAAGAACTATAAGATCCCGCTCTTTGCAGCTGGCATGACTGCCATAATGCTGGCATCCGCAGCAACGGGCTGTGCCGATCCCAAGAGGATCAGAAGGGATGTTCCGGACAAGGCGGATCCCACGACAAGAGCAGTCGACATAGCCGGTGACATTCAGGTGGTTGATCCCACAGACGACCCGGTACAGCTCGACGGTGAAGTGGCAGACACTGTGCCCACGGATGATCTGGATATTGCAGGCGGAATGGTCTGCCTGGACCCAAGTGAGACTCCGCCTACGGCATTCCCCATAACAGGCGACAAGGCATCCTCGAAATGAATCTGACTTTACACCTTACTGACAACTGTAACATGAACTGCAGTTACTGCATACGCGAGAAGCATCCCTGTGACATGTCGGAGGAGACTCTTATCAAGGCATGCGATCTTGCTTTCTCCAAGGGGAAGAGGGCCGGCCTGTGTTTCTTCGGCGGTGAGCCGCTCCTGAAGAAAGACCTGATCTATAAAGCACTGGAATACTGCAGGGCAAAGTCGGCCGAGACCGGAATGCGGTTTGACTGCAAGATGACGACGAACGGCACTTTGCTCGATGCGGGGTTTCTTGCTGTTGCAAGGGAACATGGCATGGTGATCGGACTATCTTTCGACGGTCTGGCTCAGGATGTTGCAAGGAGATATGTCACGGGCGGCAAGACTTTTGAAGTGCTCGAGTCCAAGGCAAAGCTCCTTCTGGAATACCTGCCCGATTCCATCGCCATGGCAACGATATGCCCGGATGCAGTCCCGTATTACTCGGATTCAGTCAAATACTTCTATGAACTCGGCTTTAAGAAGGTCTCCATGACTCCCGCTTACGGCCATAAGGTCTCGTGGAGTGAGGAGAAGCTGGAGGAACTTAGGGCAGAACTCGAGAAGACTGCCAAATTCCTGGGGGAGATCTATCTTAAGGGGGCGGAATTTGACATAGGCCCGTTAGACGTCAAGATCAGGCAGATGATACGGGGATATAACCCGGATTCCAAATGTCATCTCGGTGCTAGGCAGATGCCTGTGACACCCAAGGGTGACCTGTATCCCTGCACATCCTTTATCGGTGACAAGGAATACTACCTCGGCAATGTCTACGACGGCATAGATGAGGACAATCTCGTCCGCATCTCTTCCAAGTCCAATACACCTGAAGAGTGT
>Ga0310691_10001754_pt1 | contig 31703 bp, 22 predicted proteins | sample 176DNAGHGlowgp2_FD_203887 | JGI IMG/M metagenome (GOLD analysis project Ga0310691, IMG submission 203887) | Sheep rumen microbial communities from Palmerston North, Manawatu-Wanganui, New Zealand - 1766 DNA GHGlow gp2 (v2) (version 2) | ecosystem: Host-associated > Mammals > Digestive system >... | reverse complement strand
GATGAGGAAGAAGACTGCACTGACCGGAATGAAGAGCCAACCGCCGAAGAGGGCGGCATGCTTCGCTTCACGTTCGGTCTTAGCCGTATGATAGCGCTGAACATAGTTCTGGTCAATGCCATAGTTCTGCAGGTTGATGAAGATGCCATAGATCAGGCAAACCCAGAACGTTGAATGACGCAAGTCGAATAGCGAGAACGAGCCGAACGAGAACTTCGAGCGTCCGAATTCATCCAACGTATTGAAACCGATGCGGAACGTCTGCATGGGTCCTTCGGGCATCGAGAAGAGCAACACGCCAAGGCAGATCAAGGCACCAGCAATAAGGATAAATCCCTGGATGGCTTCGGTCCAGATTACCGCCTTCATGCCACCGAGCATCGAATAGACGATGATGGCTATCGACGTGATGATGATCACCGTGCGCAGATCCCATCCCATCAGGATATTCATTGGCATAGCCAGCAGGAACAGGATAGAGCCCATACGGGCTATCTGGGTAAGCAGATAGCAGGCCGAAGCATAGAAACGTGCCCACGCTCCGAAGCGGTCCTCGAGGAAGGAATAGGCACTCACCGAACCTCCCGTGCGGTAGAACGGCACGAAATACTTGGCCGCGAAATAGGAGGCAATGGGTATGGAAAGACCGAAGACGAAAGGATTCCAATCGCCTGCGTATGACTTGCCGGGATTGCCTAGATAACTGATGGAACTGACATAGGTCGAAAAGATACTCATGCCGACCACCCAACCAGGGATGCTCTTGCCTGCCGTAGTGAAGTCCTTCGACGAAGCTTTCTTGTCGAAGAAACTGCAACCGTAGAGGACAATGCCACCGGTGAAGACGAGGAAGACGATGAAATCTATGATGTTCATATTGTTGCAATAGGAAGTTAGAAGAATATTCTACCTTATTCACTTAGAATATGTCCAACTTGCCGTTTCGAATCGGAAGACGATCGAGGGCGGCCTGCACCTTGTCGCGTTCGGGCTGGAAGAACTTGTAGTAAGGCGAAGCCACAAAGTCGTCGTCAATCACGCCAAGCAGTGAACAAGCGCATTTGAGTCCCTTGAGGTAACTGGAACTATGATGTCCGATGCTGTAGATCGACGAAGAGATCTGCATGATGTACTGCTGCAGACGACGCAACTCTACCAGGTCACCGCTCTTGGCAGCGTTGTACATGCCCACATATAGTTCGGGGAACATGTTGGCACCACCATTCACGCCGCCATGGCCTCCCATCAGGACACATTCGCCCGTGATCTCCTCGGGTCCGCAAAGCATGGCGAAATCCTCACGGCCCGACTGACGGACAGCGTAGGCAACGCTCTGGAAATAGACGGCATTGGCCGACGAGTCCTTGAGGCCTACTACCTGGGGCATCTGGGCCAGACGTGCTACGGTAGCAGGTGCAAAATTCACCTTTACGTGCGAAGGCATATTATAAAGGAAGAGCGGCAAAGGCAGCTGAGGAACCAGTTCCTCGTAGAACTGTGCCAACTCTGGTTGTCCGGTGGCGAAATAGTAAGGTGGTGCCGAAACCAGTCCGGCTGCTCCACAATCGGCAGCGAGGTTGGCCAACTTGATGGATTCGACGATGGAGGTGTCGGTGATGCAGGCCAACAAGGGAAGACGTCCCGCATTGATGCGGCAGCTCTCGCTTATCATCTGGTGACGCATCTTGTAGGAGAGCGACTGGGCTTCGCCTGTCGTTCCAAGGACAAACAGTCCGTGGACGCCACCTTCGATGAGATGGTTGATCAAGCGTTCGAGCGACGCGATGTCGAGTGTCTCGTTGTCCTTGAGCGGAGTGACGAGCGGAGGAATGATGCCACAGAGTGGCTTCGGCAGATTAGCATTCATAGTGTGTATTTATTCTGTTCATTAATGTAAATGTTGACGTATCTGGATGGTCCAGTCTCTGCGAATGGGTGGGCAGAAAGTGTGGATGCCGAACGAGGCAGCCACCTCGCAGTTGTGCTGGTTGTCATCAACGAAGAGTGTCTCTTCGGGCACATAGCCCGACTCTTCGAGGATGGCCTTGAAGATTGCCGGGTCAGGCTTGACAAGATGCATCTCGTACGAGAGCCAGGTGTTTTCGAAGAGTTCACGCGGGTCGTAACCTGCCTCGATGAAGTAGCGAAGGCAGTAATCCCAATGTATCGTATTGGTGTTGGAAAGGGCACTCACATGGAAGCCCTCCTTCTTCAATTGATTGATGAAATCGAGACGATAGGCAGGAATGCCGTCGCACATCGAACTGAACGCCAGAGCAATCTGTCGATTGGTAGGAGCCGGTATGGGATAACCGTCCTTTATGAAAGGCATCAAACTGCGAAACTTACCGGTACGCTCAAAGGCTCCGGTATGGGCAGCACGCATGGCATCACAAAATGCATCAATCGTATACATCCCTCGTTCCATATCGCCGAGCACACCCTGCTGATGCGCAAGGCTCAGCATCTGACCAATCTCGGGAATGCCGAGTTTCTTGAATTCCGCGATGCAACGATCGGGACGCAGGTCGAGCAAAACGCCGCCAAAGTCAAATATTATATTCTTGATCATCTGACCGAATAGCCAATTGTTATTATTAATTGTTAATTGTTAATTATTAATTGTTAATTTACAACTCACTCTCCTTCATCCTTTCTGCATTCTCGGCCACGATGAGGTGGTCAATGCAGTCCTGGATATCACCGTTCATGAAGGCAGGAAGGTTGTAGATCGTGTAGTTGATGCGATGATCGGTGACACGTCCCTGGGGGAAGTTGTAGGTACGAATCTTGGCACTACGATCGCCTGTCGAAACGAGTGTCTTGCGCCGGTTGGCAATGTCATCGACATACTTCTGGTGCTCTTTGTCATAGATGTAGGAACGCAAACGTGAGAGGGCACGCTCCTTGTTCTTCGGCTGGTCGCGTGTCTCGGTACATTCGATCAGAATCTCATCGACAACGCCCGTGTTGGGGTTTTTCCACATGTAGCGCAGACGCACACCCGACTCCACCTTGTTGACGTTCTGTCCACCGGCTCCAGAACTTCGGAAGGTATCCCATTTGATCTCGCCTTCGTTGATGTGCACCTCGAACTCATCGGCTTCGGGCAGCACAGCCACCGTAGCAGCCGAGGTATGCACACGTCCTTGCGTCTCGGTGACGGGCACACGCTGTACGCGATGCACACCCGACTCGTACTTCAAAGTACCATAGACAGAATCGCCGGTCACCATGCAGATGATTTCCTTGAAGCCGCCCACCGAACCTTCGGTGTACGACTGCACAGAGAGCGTCCAGCCTTTCGACTCACAGAAGCGCTGGTACATCTTGAAGAGGTCGCCGGCAAACAATGCCGCCTCGTCACCTCCCGTACCACCACGGATTTCGAGCACAGCATTCTTTGCATCCTCGGGATCCTTGGGGATGAGGAGCACCTTGATCTTCTCTTCAATTTCAGGAATGCGGGCCTCACAGTCCTGCAACTGCTCACGAGCCATCTCCTTCATCTCGGGATCGCTCTCGGTCTGCATAAGTTCGCGTGCCTCATCACGTCCTGACAAGGCCTCGACATATTCCTTGCGTGCCTGAAGGATATGCTCCAGGTCACGATATTCGCGTGTTAGCTTAACGTATCGCTGTTGGTCGGCAATGACATTCGGGTCGGTCACGAGGAGCGAAACCTCCTCGAACCGACTCTTCAGACCGTCCAGTTTTTCCAATAGACTATTCACTTCGTTTACTTATCTTCTGTCAAATTCAATACGACCCAGTGCAAATCTTTCATACGACTGCTTGAGCCATAGTAAAGGGTATATTCGCCAGGAACGATTTCCATCTTGCATGTTTCCGGATTGTAGGTGCAAAAGTCCTCGATGGGCACTGCGACTTGGACTGAATCACCTGCTGGAACAAAGACACGCTTGAAGCCGCGCAACGAACGCACTGGGCCTTCTTCGTCGTTGTTCCTCTTCAAATAAACCTGCACCACCTCCTCGCCATCACGCTGGCTGGTATTCTTCAGCGTGACAAGCAGCGAATAACGGGCTTGAATCATTTCGCTATCTGCCTTGGAAAAAGCAGTACGACACAGACGTGCATTGCTATACTTGAAGGTGCTGTAACTCATACCCTCTCCAAAGGCAAAAAGAGGTTCACCCTTGAAGTAGCGATAGGTGTGACCCTTCTGCCCATTCATGTTGTAGTCACCGAAGTCGGGCAAGTCATCATCACTGCGATAGAAGGTGATAGGAAGACGACCTGCGGGATTATAGTCTCCCGAAAGGACATCGGCCACAGCCTGTCCACCTTGCTGACCACCGTACCAAGCCTGGAGGATGGCATTGCAGGTCTTGGTTTCCGGTTCAAGACCGATGGCCGAGCCGCTCATGCAGACGAAGACTACAGGCTTACCCGTCTCGTGGAGTTTCTTGAGCGTCTCGCGTTGAACGGCAGGCAACTGTATGCTGGTGCGATCACCGCCACGGAAACCTTCGTAAGGAACCTTCATCTCCTCGCCTTCGAGTTTGGGAGAAATACCGCCCACATAGACATAGACGTCGGCATCCTTTGTATCTGCCACGAGTTTGTCGTAGTCCAACTGGTTGATGACACCCAAGTCGAAGTTGATCTGAGCATCATCCATGACATATGCCCAATCAATCTCGATATTGTAGTCCTTGCCTTCCTCTACGGTGATGGTTGCGCTGAAAGGACGAGGACCATGATTGGTGCGGAACTTCTGGATGGTGTCACCATTGACGAGATAGACGCCCTGGCCACAGATGAAGCCATCGAGCACGATGTCCTGCGACTTGTCGGCATGGAACGTAGCAACATACTTCGCCGAGAAATCGCGGAGGTTTACACCAGGAGCAAATACAGTGGCGCCACCCGTACTGAGTTGCCAGGGGGAAGTGAGGTCCTGCACGACATCGGGCTCTCCCTCACAACGTGGATTGTTCCAATATTTGGCTGTGAAACCACGCTGCCCGTTCAAACCTGTACACTTGCTGAATGCGCTCTCGAAGACATCACTTGTCACGAGGTTCGAACCACGCTGATAGATAATGTTCGATTCGCCAAAGGTCTTCTTCATGGCGTCGAGCACAGTGACCGTACCACGTGGCGTACCGTAGTAATTGCCCCACTGAGCCACACTGTCGGTGGCATTGGCACCGATCAGGGCGATCTTCGTTCCCTTCTTCAAGGGCAGCAGATTCCTATTGTTCTGGAGAAGCACCATCGACTCGCGAGCCATCTGTAGGGCAATCGCGTCGCTCTCCTCCGAGGCAAGCGATGATTCGGGGATATAGTTCCACGAAACAAGTTCGTCACTATCCATCTCGCCCAAACGGAAACGATCGGTCAGCAGACGCAGCACCGAAACATTGATTTCCTCCTCGCTGATGAGACCGCGCTGGACGGCTTCGGGCAGGGTCTTATAGGCGCTTCCGCACTCTACATCGGTACCGCTCAAAACAGCATTGGCCGACGAGGCAGCAGCATCACCAGGGAAGATCTGGTGGTTCTCGTATCTCGGAGAATAGAAATCGTTGATGGCTCCGCAGTCGCTAACCACGAGACCCTTGTAGCCCCATTCATTACGCAGAATCTGAGTCAGCAGTTGGTCGGAACCACAGCAAGGCTTTCCTTCGTAGGCATTGTAGGCACACATCACTTCGTGCACATCGGTGGTCTTCACGAGGTTCTCAAACGCATAGAGATAGGTCTCGGCAAGGTCACGCTGACTGATGTCGGCAGCATTGAACTTATGGCGTTCGTATTCCGGACCACTATGCACAGCATAATGCTTGAGGCAGGCATGCAGTTTGTCGTAGGGACGCCATTTGCCTGGCCCTGCCTGCTCATAAACCTTCGTCTTGGGATCGCCCTGCAAGCCGAGAACGACGGCGCGACCCATCTTTCGAGTCAGGAATGGATCTTCACCATAAGTCTCCTGTCCACGTCCCCATCGAGGGTCGCGGAAGATGTTGATATTGGGAGTCCAGACCGTCAAGCCACTGTATCGCTTTACCAAACCTTCGCGACGTGCCTGGATATACTTGATACGCTGCTCGGTGCTGGCGATGTCCATCACCTGCTCCAACAGTTCAGGGTCGAAAGAGGCTGCCATACCGATGGCTTGAGGAAAGACAGTAGCCACACCACTGCGTGCAGCACCATGCAAAGCTTCGCTCCACCAATTGTATTCCTGAATACCGAGTTCGGGGATGGCGCGACTGTCGTTCATCATTAAAGTGACCTTTTGTTCAAGGGTTAGTCGACTGAGCAGGTCCTGTGCTCGAACTTCAGCAGAGAGTTTGGGATTCTGATAAGGCAAAGTTCTCTTCGCTTCGGCAACGCCGAAACTGCATAGAATGGCTAAAACCACCAACAGAAAGCATTTGTTTTTCATATTCAAAGGGATTAACTTAATTGGGGCAAATATACATAAAAAAATCCGCATAACAAAATTTCGACTCGAAAATCTGCTTTGCGGATTCATTTCATGCCAATTATTGACCAAAATAGGCAAATGGAGAAGGCTAATTGTCCTATTTTTTTACTTTTCGAACAACTTTTCAACGTCGATGCTCATTCCCACCTGTAAGGTGATGCCATCGGTAAGCGGGGCATTGAGATAGTAGTAGTCGGGCTTGTAGTTGAAGACATTGTCGGCTGCAATGGTGAGCCTGATGGCCGGACCGATGCGCTGAGCCAACGTCAACTTCCAGATGGAATAAGGATTGTAATGAATCGACTTCTTCAGGAGTCTGCCATTGGCATCCTTCGAACGGTAATCGACATACTCATCATTATCCACGCCACTCATCGCACGCCCATTGATCGAGATGTTCAGGCCATAGCGTGCAGTGAACTGCCTATCCCATTCACAGCGTGCCGTCAACGAGTGTGAGCGTGCAGGAATATACTGGTTGTTGATCGACTCGCCTTGCTCATCCTGGGGCAGCTCCTCATGCACATAGGCATAACTCAGTTTCACACCCAATCCGTTGTCCCACTTGACCTGCGTGGTCACGTCGAAACCGAAGGTCGTGTAGTTCTCGAGGTTGATGTAACTCAGATAAAGCTGGTCGGGTCTTGCGGGGTCAATGGAGGCATCGACGAAGGGAGCTCCGGTAGCAATACGATTATCGACACTGTTGAAGTAACCTCCTGCCGTGAGATTGAAGTGACGCTTGGTGTATTCGACCGAGGCATTGAAGTTATGGCTCAATTCGGATTTCAAATTCTCGTTGCCCTGGATGATCCAGATTCCCGCCATATCGAAATTGTAATATTTCTCCTTGAGCCTGGGCGCCCTGAAACCCATACCGTAACTGGTACGCAGATTCACACTGCCAATAGGCTGGTAACGTGCCGACAACTTGGGTGTCACACGATGCTGGTTGCCTTCGCTGAAATAGTCGTAGCGCATTGCTCCCACAACCTCCCATTTGTCATCGACTCTCCTGTCGAATTGTCCGAAGAAGTCGAACGAATCCTCCTCACGCTGACCACCCGTGAAGTTGCGGTTCATCAGATAGTCGTGCATATAGTCACTGCCCAAAGAAAGGACATCGCCTCGCTCAAAACTGTGGCTAAAAAGCATGCGAAGGGAATTCTGGACGTTGGAATAGTTACGCACCTCAATATCATCGAGTTTACGGAATTCCGACTTGTCATATTGGTCGAAATGATAGCTCACCTCAAGGTTGTCAAGCTTTGTGATATCCCAATTGCCACGCAATCCTCCCGTAAAGTTTCGATAACGCTCGGGAATGGTTTCGCTTCGCACCTGTTCGCGGAAGAAATACCCGGCTTTGGCAGTGAGTCGGAAGGCACTGACGGGGCGCCATATCAACTGGTCCTTGACGTTGAACGTATTGTCACCATAGAAATTGGTCACAGTACGGGCCAAAGGTTTCGGACCACTCGTGAAGTTAAAGTTGTCAATCGTGGTCGCATGGTACGAAAGCATGTTCTGCAAGTGATTCCTGTTCAGGCCCAACGATGCTCCGTAGCGCCATTCGTTGTGCTTTGAGGCGCGGGTATTGACATTGAGCGTCCAAGGTTTTGTTGGTTCCTTGGTGATGATATTGATCACGCCACCTGCGGCACTCGATCCATAAAGCGCCGAAGCTGCACCCTTAACGATCTCGATGCGTTCCACACTTGCCATGTTGAGACGCGTGAAATCGACGTCGTCCAGCGTCTCTCCGGCAAGACGTTCGCCATCGACGAGAAAGAGCACGTTTTGTCCACCGAAGCCCGAGAAGTTGAGGTGGGTCTGCTGGTTCATGGCATAACTGAACTCCACACCAGGCATCTCCTGCTGCAAAAGGTCTTCCACGTTCGTGGCATCGGCTTTCTGGATATCAAAAGATGTGATCAGACGCGTCTGAATAGGCACGTCCTTCAGGCTCTTGGGTGTTCGAGTGCCGGTCACGACCACCTGCTCCATCCACACGGGTTCCTCTTCCCAACGGTGATAGGCCGAGTCAGCGGCGGCTCTGGTTTTGTAGAACCCGCCCTTGGCTCCCTGTGCAAAGACTACAACCGAACATGAAGCCAACAGGGCTAATAACATTAACTGTCGTTTCATATTCGTCAATAGGGATAAAGATATTCGATGGTCAGACAACATTTCAAGTTCTTGGCACTGATGTAGTTGGCGCAACGTAAAGCTGCCACAGTGCCGTCACTCATCCTGAGCAGGAAGACGTGTCCGTTGTGGTTGAATGAGGGCGGCATGGGAGGAATCTTCATGGTCAGCCAGCGCGAAAGCACCTGATTGACCATGATGCTCTGGCAGGGGATAATCTCCTGAAGCATTGTGGACTGATCGACCCATACCTCCATCTCGGTATATATGTCGCCGACAAAAGTGGTGTCCTTGCCGGCCGAAGCCATTTGGTTCAAGAGTGTTGCCGAATTGACGGGCAATTCGTCCATGCTCGAATAGGTGGTTTCAAGGGCAGACCCTCCATTCGTGCGATTGTTGTTTCGATGAATGGCAAAGTCCCACGAAGGAGCCTCGGGCTGCTTGTCAACCTCGACGACATCCAGCAATTCGTTGTCGTCCAAACCATCGCCCGTAATGACACGGAAGCGATAGGTATATATCTTCGACGTACCATCCCATTCGCCTGTCAACGTCCTCGGCACCTTATACGGGTCGAAACGCAGGCAGGAAGAATCCATCGCCTCACCGGCATTCGCTGCGGTGACAGCATCTCGGATGGCATGCAGATCAACGTAGAACCACTCGTCCCAATGGTTGGCTTCGATGTATATCGATCCGCTGATGGTATCACCCACAGCAACAACGCTCGAACCTCCTCCGGGAGGCTCGTCGTAGATGCCGCTCATGATGCCTTCGCAACTGGTCAGCATCACTGCCCACAACATTAGACCAAAAAGGGCAATAATATCTCTCAATTTGAATTGTAAATTGTTAGCTTCTAACAGTTAATTATTAATTGTTAATTGTTAATTATTAATTATTTAACTGTTAATTGTTAATTGAATCAACCTCGTCCTGGACCCAAGTCAGGACATAGTCTTCAGTAAAATCAAAGTGAATGCGCATAGGCAGTTCCCTGCCTTCGACATGCAACAGAATCAGTTTCCGCTCCATATCGACACACACGATGGAAGTAAGTTTCTTCAGGTCGTAAAAAGATTGACCCAGGACCTTGAATGCCGATTCCTTGCCGCTCCATGCCAGATGAAATGCCAGGTCGATATCTGGAGTCAAGGAAAGGACTGTCACCTCGTCGGGAGTCAGGAACTGAGGCACAACACGCTGCACGCGGTCACCCCTGCGTTCGATGTCTATACCGACAGGCACATCGGAAGTTATAACGGCAACATACTGTTTCGTATGGCTGAAACTGATGTAGGGTGCATCAGGCTCGTCGATCGAAGGCTTGCCGTAGCGATCGTAAACGATGGGCTTCTCTTCGCCATACATGAGTTCCTTCAAAGCCCTTCGCACCGACAGAATCTCCATAAGCCGGCGACTGCCGGGCTTGAGGTTCCAGATTTTTGCTTCGAAGTACTCAGGATGCGAGAGGCTGGCACGCAGTTCCTCCTCGGTTTCCGTAATCTTCCAAACGATATAGTCGGGTGCTGTCATCTTAGGGCAGTTTTATGCGAACACGATCGATGCGACGCTTGTCCATCGACAAGACGGTAAACTCTATTCCTCGGAATCGTATCACTTCGTGAACACGCGGGAAGTTCTGCTTGATCTCGAGCAGCAATCCGCCAATCGACTCGCAGTTGTCGGCCTTTTCACCCAGGTCATCGTCCTGGTCAAGACCCGTCACCTTGCAGAAATCGGTGAGCGATGTGCGTGCCTCGAAGATCCATTCCTTCTGATTCACCTTCTGCCACGTCTGCACATCCTCATCATATTCGTCGTGAATCTCTCCGACGATTTCCTCGAGCACATCCTCCATTGTAATCAGTCCCGAAGTGCCGCCGAACTCATCCACCACGATGGCCATGTGAAGCCGCTTCTGGCGGAAATCGTCGAGCAGGTCGTCGATAGGTTTGTTTTCGGGCACATAATATGGCTCACGGATGAGGGTCTGCCACTGGAACTTGTCGTCACGATTCAGATAAGGCAGTAGGTCCTTGATGTAAAGGATGCCCTTGATGTGATCCTCGGTCCCCTCGATGACGGGCATTCGACTGTATTTCTGATCGACGACCTTCGTCAGTACCTTGCTGAACGGCATATCAACGTCGATGGTCACCATCTCCGAGCGGGTGGTCATCGCGTCCTTCACCGTCTTGTCGCCAAACTCGATGATGCCCTCCAGCATCTTCTTCTCGTCGTTGTGCACCTGCGTAGTCACCTTCAAGGCATCGCTCAGGTCGTCCATCGTCACGTCGTCGGTCATCTTGTCGGCCAGATGACGGTTCAGCCCGCCCATGCTCTTGACAAGCAGCAGAATGAAGGGATGGAAGATTCTGGTGAGGAATTTCATGATGGGGCTCACGCTCCTACTGAACGACAGGGCATGATGCGAGGCATATACCTTGGGGAGTATTTCGCCAAAAAGAAGCAGCAGAAAGGTCAAGAGGATGGTCTGACTCACGAAAATGAGCCATCCCGGATTATCGCTCACAGGCATCACCTGGGCAAAAAAGTAACTGAACAACATGATGATGGCAACATTCACGAAGTTGTTGCCTATCAGTATGGCTGCCATCAGGTTTTCCTGCTTCTCGAGCAGTTCCTGGATAAGTCCATCTCGATTGTTTTCGTCCTCGTCAAGTTTGTCGAGGTCACGTGGTGAAAGAGAAAAGAAAGCCACTTCGGATGCAGAGATGCATGCCGAAGCCAAAAGCAGCACGACGGCTATCACTAGCGAGACGATAGCTGCAACATTGGGAGCAAATAAATGTATACTGTCTAAGTCCATCGGGACAGGTTTATAAATGTAAACCGATAATTAACTGTTAATTGTTAATTATTAATTGTTAATTATTAATTGTTTTTGTGAGGCTTGCCATCCAGAAGTTGTTTCTGCAACTTGGCCTGCGAGATGCCGCGTGTGATGCGGCCACGATAGCAAAGCGAGATGTCGCCGGTCTCTTCGCTCACCACGACAACCTGCGCATCACAGATTTCCGATATGCCCAAGGCGCTGCGGTGACGCAGGCCCAACTCGGCGGGTATGCGACGGTTGCGACTGGTAGGCAGAACGCCTGCGGCCTGGGCTATTCGTCCGTTGCGTATCAGCATCGCGCCATCGTGTAGGGGCGAATTCTTGAAGAACACCTGCTCTATAAGACGGGCAGAGACAATGGCATCCATCTCACATCCCGGCGGAGAGATAAGGGGCTCTACATCATCGTAGCGTTGCACTACGATGAGCGCTCCCACCTTGTGCTCCGACATGTGCTGGCAGGCAAGAATCACAGCATCGACCCACTTCGTGTCGTCATTCTTTGCCAATTCCTCCTTGCCAAAGAATCGCAGCATGCTGCTCCATTGGTGACGCGAACCCAGTCGAATCAACGCCTGACGTATCTCGTTCTGGAAGAGGATGACCAGAATGACCATCGAGACAGAGACCACAAGATCGAGGATGCCGCCCAACAGTCGGAACTCGAAGAATCGCAAGCCCACCCAGAGGACGATGATGGCAATAAGTCCCTTGAAAATGACAATCGTGCCATTTCCTTTCGACCAACGATAAAGGTAGAACATCAAAGCGGCAACGCCCAGAATGTCTATCAAGTCTTTTGTGCCAAATTCCCACATATCTTTATGGCTTCTACAGCCTCTTTAACATCGTGAACTCTCAGGATGGATGCTCCGTGAAGCAACGCATAGGTGTTGAGAACCGTCGTTCCGTTCAAGGCTTGCAGGGCATCCGTTCCGAGCAGTTTGTAAACCATCGACTTTCGGCTCACGCCCACCAGCAACGGATAGTCGGGCAACGCTTCCCGTATCCTGTCAAGCCCCTTCATCAATGCATAGTTCTGCTCCAAGGTCTTGGCAAATCCGAATCCAGGATCGAGGACCACGTTTTCAAACCCTTCGAACCATTCGAACTTTTCGAACTTTTCGCTCCGAGCTCTGCTCGCGCGCACCGAAGGAAGCAACCCTTCGAACCTTTCGAACCTCTCGAACCTTTCGAACCTCTCAACCAACTTCCCCACCTGCCCCTTGAAGAAACGGATCACCTCGTCCACCACTCCATCGGCGTAGTCGGTACGTTGCTGCATGTCCTGAGGCGTGCCCCGGCTGTGCATCAGAATATAGATGGCGCGTGTACGAGCCACGACGTCGAACATCTCCTCGTCGAGCGTACCGCCCGAGATATCGTTGATGATGTCTGCGCCAAGTTCAGTAACGCATCTCTCGGCTACGGCAGCGCGAAAAGTATCGACGCTGATCAATGGCTTCAGGCCATTGCCATTATGCTCGTTGTGCCACTTTTCAGCCTCGTCGAAAACAATCGGCAAGGCCCAGCGAAGACGCTCCATTTCAGCCTCGGCACTGATGTCCAGAGCACCCGGTCTGGTCGAATATGCACCCACATCAATTATCGCTCCTCCCTCGTCTAATATTTGGCGCACACGCTCGCGTAAGACGGATTGCTCCTGTACGCGGCTGGCCTCATAGAACGAGTCAGGAGTTACGTTGATGATGCCCATCACACAAGGAGTAGGGGGCATTTTCGACACTTTCATGTTGCAAAGTAACATCATTTTTTGTAGAAATGCAAGTGAATGACACCAAAAAGTGAAAAAAAATAGGAAAGTTACCCTAAAAATTAACTATCTTTACACCGCAATAAGCAAAATAATTGTTTTTTCTCGACAACGTTGTCAAGAGATACGCGCATTTAAACAACGACATTATCTTTGCAGTACAAAAAAACACTAAAACTATTACTGCTATGTTTGAAACCTTCAAATCAATGGATGGAATGCTGCAAGTCTATTGGATCCTCGCAGCAGTCTCGAGTATCATCTTCATCATTCAGGCCATTATGACCTTCATCGGCTTCGACGCCGATAGTGATGTCGATATGTCCACAGCACCCGACCAGATTCCCGAGAGTGGCGATGCTGCCTTCGATGCCGCTGGCTTCCATCTCGTATCGGTCAAGTCAGTCATCTGTTTCATTCTTGGTTTCGGCTGGACAGGCGTGCTCTGCTGGAACTACATCCCTAACCACGTCCTGCTTGGACTGCTGGCTGCCGTCGTGGGTCTCATCTTCATGTCGCTCATCGCCTTCCTGCTCTTCCAGATGATGAAACTCAACCGCGACAACACTTTCCGTGTTGAGCAGACCATCGGACTCCCTGCCGACGTCTATCTCCGCATTCCAGGCAACCGCAAGCAGACCGGCAAGATCACCGTTTCGCTCAATGGTTCCACGCATGAGCTCGAAGCCCTCAGCGACACCGACATCCCCACAGGTGCCAAGGTCCGCATCAAGGAAATCGTCCAAGCAGAAACCGTCCTGGTCGAAAGGATCTGAGTACTCTGAAATTCCGAGTACTCTGAGTACTCCGAATACTCCGATTATTCTATTAACCAATAATACTATCAAATTATGTCTTTCACAGAAGCCGTAAAAACTTGCTTTGCCAAGTACGTAACGTTTAGTGGTCGTGCTCGTCGTTCCGAGCACTGGTACTTCTTCCTCTTCATCACGCTGATTCAGTTAGTCCTTTACATCTGGCTTATGACCGTCATTATGGGTCCAATGGGAGAATTTATCCAGCGCGGTGGCGATCCTCAGGATGTCGAAGCCATCAAGGAGATCTTCCTCGGCGCCATCACTTCGCCAGCCTGCATCGCTTTGATTGCCTTCTCGCTGGCTACTTTGCTGCCCATCATCGCAGTGCAGATTCGTCGCATGCACGACACAGGCCGTTCAGGCTGGTGGTCGATGACCTACTGGGGTGGAAACCTGCTGAGCGTCTTCGTGCCTTTTGCATCACTTGTCGGTGCCATCTGGTTCATCTACCTTGCTTGCCAGGATTCCCAGCCAGGCGATAATGTCTATGGTCCCAACCCCAAGGGCGAAGAAGCATTTACTACCAGCAACTTCTAAAATAACTTTATAGTCACTAAAATTACTATAGTCACTATCCCAACCATTCCTAAAATAATCAACCTCAAAATAATAACAATATGCTATTTGATCCTTCATTACTTCCATTGATTCTCATCCTCGTGGTGATTGTCATTGTGGCTGCCCTCTTGAAGCGCTATCGTCGTTGCCCTTCCGACAAGATTCTCGTTGTCTATGGCTCTACTGGCAAAGGCTCAGCCAAGTGTGTACATGGTGGTGGCGTGTTCGTATGGCCTATCATCCAGGACTACGCCTACCTCAACCTCACCCCTATCTCTATTGAAGCGAACCTCACCAATGCCCTCTCGCGCCAGAACATCCGCGTCGACGTTCCCTGCCGCTTCACCGTGGGTATCAGCACCGAGTCCGACTCGATGAACAACGCTGCCGAGCGTCTGCTTGGTCTTTCGGCCAACGACATTCAGGACATGGCTCGTGATATTCTTTTCGGTCAGCTTCGTCTCGTCATCGCCTCCATGTCGATCGAGGAACTCAACCAGGACCGTGACGTCTTCCAGGAGAACATCAAGAAGAACGTCGAGATAGAGCTCAAGAAGATCGGTCTGAAACTCATCAACGTGAACATCACCGATATCAAGGACGAATCGGGCTACATCGAGGCCCTCGGTCAGGAAGCCGCCGCCAAGGCCATTAACGAAGCCAAGGTAAAGGTTGCCGAGAAGGAGAACGAGGCCAAGGCCAAGGTTGCCGAACAGGAGATGTCGGGCGAAACCGGTAAGGCACACTTCCAGATGGAGACCCGTAAGGCTGTGGCTGCCGCCAATGCCGAAGCCATCAAGGGCGAGAACAACGCCAAGGTCGAAATCGCCAATTCGCAGGCCGACCTCCGCGAACGTGAAGCCGAGGCTCAGCGCCGTGCTACCGCTGCCGAGAAGATCGCAGCAGCCAAGGCACTCGAGGAGTCGTACGTTGCCGAGCAGAAAGCCGAGTTGGCACGTGCCGAACGCGAACAGGCCACCCAGAAGGCCAACGTCATCGTGGCTCAGGAAATCGAGAAGCAGCGTCTCATCGTGGCTGCCGAAGCCGAGGCCGAGCGCAAGCGTGTCAATGCGAAAGGTGAGGCCGACAGCGTTGCCTTCCGCGCCAAAGGTGATGCCGATGCCGTGGCCATCAAGGCCAAAGGTGAAGCTGACGCCATCAAGACCAAGGCCGAAGGTGAAGGTGTGGCTGCTGCCACCCGCGCCAAGGGTGAGGCTCAGGCCATCTTCGCCAAGATGGAAGCCGAAGCCAAGGGTCTCTTCGAGGTTCTTACCAAGCAGGCTTCCGGTTACGACAAGATGATCCAGGCTGCAGGCGATGCCAACAAGGCTTACACCCTGCTCCTTCTCGAAAAGCTTCCCGAACTCGTCAAGACGCAGGTCGATGCCATCAAGGGCATCAACATCGACAAGGTTACCGTTTGGGATACGGGCAATGGTGGCGAAGGCAAGTCTTCGACAGCCAACTTCGTATCGGGCCTCTACAAGAGCATCCCGCCCCTGCAGGACCTCTTCAACCAGGCTGGTATGAAACTCCCCGATTACCTGGGCACCAAGAAAGACGAGACCGAGGCTACCGAGGTCAAACCCGAGGAATAACCCATCACCTTATATGCTGCTATGACCGCCTGATAAGCGGTCATAGCAACTATCGTTTTTAGCTCTATGATCCTTCTAGAATAACTAGAGCTTCTAGAGCATCTAGAATATCTAGAAAATCTAGAGTATCTAGACAATCCAGCCCACTATCGATTCTATACCAATTAACCACATCCTCCCATGAAATCTCACATTCTCCTCTCCCTGCTTCTCTTCGTTCCGGCGGTCATCTCTGCCCAAGGCATTCCCGTCCTCGAGACAGGAGGCAAAGCGATGCCCGACGAGTGGATTGATATCGATACAGGTCATCGCATCGTCAAACTCACACGTCGCGCCGGTGCCAATCGCTCGTTCTATTTCCACAACCATCCCTTCGTCGGCGACGAGATGCTCTTTGTAGGCACCGACGTAGTTCAGGCTTCGACCGACATGGTGGCAGGCAATGGCACGCAGGGCGTCATCAAGCAGATGTATGCCGTCAATCTCAAGACCTTCGAAATCCGTCAGGTGACCCACGAGGCTCAAGGCGTCTCCACCGAAATCGTTTGCCCTGCCACCCGCGAACTCTTCTTCCAGCGCCGCGACAGCATCTTTGCATGCTCTATCGTCGATGGCGCAACACGCCTCATCGCCAAGCTCCCCGCTGGTCGCACAGGTCATATCGCTGCCGTCAATTGTGATGGCACACGCCTCGCCGGCACCTTCGACAATCCGGAAGAAGCACGCATCCTGCGCGATCATCCCAAGAAGGGCGACTTCTTCAACCTCATCTTCGAAGCCAAACTCGAAAAGACCATTTTCACCATCGATACACAGACAGGCGAGTTCAGCGACATCTGGACCGACAATGCCTGGCTCAACCATCTGCAGTTCTCTCCCACCGATCCCAACCGCCTGCTCTTCTGCCACGAAGGACATTGGCATAAGGTCGATCGCATCTGGAACATCGACATCCGTTCGCGCAAGGAACTCGACCGAGCAGGCCTGAAGAACAAGCCCGCCCGCCAGCCTGTGCTGATGCACAAGCGCACCGTCTATCGCGAGATTGCTGGTCACGAATGGTTCGGTGCCGATGGCCGCTACATCTACTTCGACCTGCAGAAGCCGCGCAGCACCACGTTCTACGTCGGCAAGGTCGATGTCGAGACGCTGCACGAGGAAATCTACCCGCTGCTTCGCGATGAATGGGCCGTTCACTACACCACGTCGTGGGACGAGAGTTTTCTGGCTGGCGATGGCGGCTCGAAAACATCGGTTGCACATTCCAACAGGGACCAGTGGATCTTCCGCTACGATTATCCGATGACGCGCAATTCCCTGGGCGGCTCCTTCCCCACCTCGCAGGATTCCATCTACACCATCGTGTGCGACAGCCTCAAGTCGGAGAAACTGGTCAATATGAAGTATCACAACTACAACCTCGAGCCCAATGTCCACTTCAGTCCCGATGACAAATGGATAATCTTCCGAGCCAACTTCGAAGGTTTTGACAACGTCTATGCTGTCGAATTATAAGTATGTAACCCAAATTAACGATAATTATATGTGGCTTTCTTAACACGAATTATCATGAATTTCACATGAATTATATTTGAAAAAAACTTATATAATAACTTTGTTAAGGGTCGCTTCGCTCAAAATTATAAGAAAATTGATTTTTAAAATTATCAAAAGAAGTTAGCATATAATAGCCGTGACCAACTCCGTCCCGTTTTTCTTATAATTTTTTGTTTTAATTTTTCTATAATTTTGAGCTATGCGACCTTGTTGTGAAAAATTTACGTTAATTCGCGATAATTCGTGTTAAAGATAAAAATATGATCATGCATTTCAAGAATAGATTATCCTTCCTTCTGCCGACACTCCTGCTGTGTTTTGCTCCCCTTGCCACGTTGTCTGCACAACCCAAGGCACCCAAGCAGATACAGCAGCAGTGGGGCGACCAGCTCAATGGCACCTACATCAACCCCATCCTTCCTGCCGACTACAGCGATCCGGACGTCATCCGTGTAGGCGAGAGATACTATATGGTGGCCTCTGACTTCCACTTCATCGGCATGCAGATCCTTGAGTCAGACGACATGGTGAACTGGCGTGTCGTGACGCAGGTCTATGACCGTTTCGACTATCCGGGATGGGACACCAACAAGCACTATGCAGGCGGTTCATGGGCGCCTGCGCTGCGTTATCAGGAGGGTCGATTCTACATCTATTTCTGCACACCCGACGAAGGTCTCTTCATGACCTCAGCTCCAGAAGCTGCAGGACCGTGGGAGCCCCTCCATCTCGTCAGGCAGGTACCCAAATGGGAAGATCCCTGTCCATTCTGGGACGATGAGATTGTCCACGAAGCCGATGGCACCCGTGTCATTCCCGGTCAGGCCTATCTCGTCCGCAGCCGACATGGGGCAGGCCCCATCATCGTCCACAAGATGAGTCGCGACGGCAGGCAGTTGCTCGACGAAGGCGTCACGGTCTATGAAGGCCCCGTCGCCGAAGGTCCGAAGTTCATGAAGCGCAACGGATACTACTACATCTCGATTCCCGAAGGTGGCGTCGAACGTGGCTGGCAGACAGTGCTCCGCTCGAAGGACATCTATGGTCCCTACGAAAGCCGACGTGTGCTCGAAACGGGCTCCACCTCCATCAATGGTCCTCACCAGGGCTCCATCGTCGATACGCCCGACGGCACGTGGTGGTTCTATCATTTCCAGCACGCAGGAGCAATCGGTCGCATCGTGCATCTGCAACCCATGACGTGGCAGGACGACTGGCCGGTCATCGGTGTCGATTACGATGGCAATGGTGTCGGCGAACCTGTCAACACGTGGGCAATGCCGATCAAGGACAAGCCCATCGACCATGCTGCACATCTCCCCTACCAGGACATCAGCTTCAAGCCCGAAGGACTCAGCCCGCTCTGGCAATGGAACCACAATCCCGACAACACGGCCTGGTCGCTCACCGAGCATCCCGGCGCATTGACACTCCACGCCCTTCAGTCCGACAACTTCGTCAACGCCCGCAACACCCTCACGATGCGTACCATAGGCTACGACATCGATGCTGACATAGTCCTCGACGTCAGCAATCTTGCCGACGGCGGTCGCGCCGGTTTAGCCTGCATCGGACGAAGCAACGAACTGCTCGGCGTCCTTCGCGAAGGCGACACATTTTATCTCTACCGCAATATCCCCCAGCCCCGCGAGGTCTTCCTCAATGGCCGCACCCGCACCATCTTCGACGAAAAGGAGTCAAGGCTCCAAGAACTTCCAATCACTCTGGATACCACAATCATTCCGTCCCCGCCACCTCCTCCTAAAGCTTTGTCCTCTTCGGGTACTACGCTTTTATGCCCCCCTCGGGCCAAAATCTGCTTCAGTATTCACTTCGACCTCCGAACCCAAAGCTACCACTTCTCCTATAGCCTCGACGGTGAAATATTCGACCCCGTCGGCGACCCATTCTTCGTCGATTACGGCAACTGGAAAGGCGTCCGCTGGGGCATCTACCACTACAATGTCCTTGGCCCTTCCGGCAGCGTCACTGCAGAAAAGTACCAATGGCCAATCTATCCCTAAAGAATTCACATCGACCACACCCATGCGCAAAGACAGTTTCATCTACCGATTCTTCAATCTCTACTACGAAGGCTTCAAGGACATGAAGCTGGGGCGTACGTTGTGGACCATCATCCTCATCAAGCTGTTCATCATGTTCGCCATCCTCAAAGTGTTCTTCTTTCCCAATTTTCTGAAGGAACACGCCCCCGGGAACGAATCCTCCTACGTCGCCACCGAGCTGATCGACCGCGCCGAGCCTTAGGCCCGCCCCTCCCCCGTTTCCGTGGCAGCCATGCTTGGCTGCCCTCCCCCTTAAAACACAAAACCCCCAATATTATGACAAACCTCCTTCTAATCGACGCCGGCACCATTGAGTGGTCGAGAGCACAATTTGCTCTCACGGCAATCTACCATTGGCTCTTCGTACCCTTGACGCTCGGCCTGGCCGTCATCATGGGTATCATGGAGACGTGCTACTATCGCACCAAAGACACCTTCTGGAAAGACGCTGCCAAGTTCTGGCAGAAACTCTTCGGTATCAACTTCGCCATGGGTATCGCCACGGGTATCATCCTCGAATTCGAGTTTGGCACCAACTGGAGCAACTACTCATGGTTCGTGGGCGACATCTTCGGCGCACCATTGGCCGTCGAGGGCATCGTCGCCTTCTTCATGGAATCGACCTTCGTGGCCGTGATGTACTTCGGATGGAACAAGGTGTCGCGCGGCTTCCACCTCGCCTCCACCTGGCTCACCGGTCTCGGCGCCACCATCTCTGCGTGGTGGATTCTGGTGGCCAACGCATGGATGCAGTATCCCGTTGGCTGCGAGTTCAACCCCGACACGATGCGTCACGAGATGGTTTCGTTCTCCGAAGTCGCCCTCTCACCCTTTGCTGTCTCGAAGTTCTGTCACACCGTCACCTCGGCGTGGATTGTCGGCGCAGTCTTCTGCGTGGGCGTCTGCTGCTGGTACCTGATGAAGAAACGCGACACGAAACTTGCGCTCGAAAGCCTCAAGATTGGCGCCATCGTCGGTCTCGTTGCTTCCCTGCTCGCTGCCGCTACTGGCCACAAGTCGGCACAGGACGTTGCTGAAGTTCAGCCCATGAAACTGGCTGCCATGGAAGCGCTCTACAATGGTGGCACCGATGTCGGCCTCACTGCCGTCGCGTGGGTCAATCCCTTCAGCCAGCCCGACTATGCAAACGACGAGTCGGCGCCTTTGAAGATTGAGATGCCCTATGCCCTGTCGTTCATGGCAACCAACGACATTCACGGATATGTGCCCGGCATCAACGACCTGCTGAATGGTTATACGAAGCCCGATGGCACGCGCGAACCCTCCATCGACGAGAAGATTGAACGAGGCAAGAAAGCCATCGTTGCCCTTGCCGACTATCGCAAGGCAAGGCAGGAAGGCGTGCCCGTGGATTCCCTCAGCGCACAACTTGCCACCATCAACGAGAACATGAAATACTTCGGCTATGGCTACATCAAGGACAAGGATCAGGTGGTGCCCTACATCCCCATCAACTTCTGGGCATTCCGCATCATGGTAGGCATTGGCTGCCTCCTGATTCTTTTCTTCGCCATCGTGATTGCCGGGGCATACAAGTGGCCTGCCAAATTCTGGAAGAATCGCGACATCACCTCCCTGCCCCATTGGCACTATTGGGTAGCCATCGCGCTCATCCCATTGACATATATTGCCTCCGAGAGCGGTTGGCTCGTGGCAGAATTCGGCCGTCAGCCGTGGACCATCCAGGATATGCTGCCCACCTGGGTAGCCGTCAGTGACCTGCACAGTTCGTCGGTCATCATCACGTTCTTCCTGTTCCTCATCCTGTTCACCACGATGCTCGCTGTCGAAATCAACATCCTCATCAAGCAAATCAAGAAAGGCCCCGATTATTCGGCCTGATCTCGCGTTCTCGTGGCAGCCATGTTTGGCTGCCCTCAAACCCCTCGAACCTTTCGAACCTTTCGAACCCCTCAACCCCCTCGAACCTTTCGAACCCTTCAGAACCCTTCAGAACCCCTTCTAACCCCTCCCCCATATGACCTACTCATTTCTCCAACAATACTGGTGGTTCATCGTTTCACTCCTCGGTGCGCTGCTCGTCTTCCTGCTCTTCGTACAGGGAGCCAACTCATTGGCCCGTAGTTTGGGCAATACCGAAGAAGGCCGACGTCTGGTCTTCAATTCCACCGGACGCAAGTGGGAATTCACCTTCACCACCCTCGTCACCTTTGGTGGCGCCTTCTTTGCCTCCTTCCCCCTCTTCTACTCCACCTCGTTCGGCGGAGCCTATTGGCTGTGGATGATCATCCTCTTCACCTTCGTGCTGCAGGCAGTCAGCTATGAGTTCCAGAACAAGATTGGCAACTTCCTTGGTCCCCGCACCTTCCAGTTCTTCCTCTTCCTCAACGGCATCGTCGGACCATTGCTGTTGGGCGGCGCTGTATCGACCTTCTTCGAAGGCTCGAACTTCGTGGTCGAAAAGAGCAATCTGGTGAATGCAGGAGCACTGACACCCGTCATCAGCCACTGGGGCAATGCCTCGCACGGCCTCGATGCGCTGCTCAATCCCTGGATTCTCGTCTTTGGCTTTGCTGTCGTCTTCCTGGCACGTACCTTGGGCATCCTCTACATCATCAATAATGTTTCCGACGAGGACATCCATCGTCGTGGCGTCCTCGGACTCAAGGTCAATGCAGCCGCCTTCGTCGTGCTCTTCGTTGTCTATCTCATCCACCTCTTGCTGAAGGACGGCTTTGCCTACAACGAGGCAGGCGTCATCACGGTGGAGCCGTTGAAGTATCTCAACAACTTCCTCCAGATGTGGTATCTCCTCATCCTGTTGCTGATAGGTGTTGTGCTCGTACTCTTCGGCATCGGCAAGACCATCGTTTCGAAGCAGTACATCAGCGGCATCTGGCCTGCCGGCATTGGCACCGTGCTCGTCGTGCTGGCACTCCTGCTCTGCGCCGGGTGGAATGGCACCGCCTACTATCCATCGACCGCCGACCTGCAGTCGTCGCTCACCATCTGCAACTCCTGCAGCAGCGAGTTCACGCTGCGCACCATGTTCTACGTCTCCTTCCTCGTTCCCTTCGTCCTCGCCTACATCGTCTATTGCTGGCGTGCCATCGACAAGAAGAAACTCGACAAGGAAGAGATCAAGACCGATCATGCTTATTAATTAACGCAAATATCACAGCTATGAAATGGCGTCAACCTCATAGGGCTGGCGCCATTTCTTATAGGATAAGGATCGCACGATGACAGTATAGAATAAACACGTCAACGGATGAACAACAGTTCACGATACTTTGGCAGAGGCCAGAAGGCATCATCGACAATGAGTTCGAGTTTGTCGATCTGACGGCGAATGCTGTCAAAGAAAGGTGCAACCGTGTCGTGATAGGCGATAGCTTTCTCACGCTCATCTGCAATGCGGTTTGCGACCTTGCGTGCAGCCACAAGTTCCTCGACTTGTGTCTCGATACGGCTGGTACGTTCGGCAATCTCTTCAACGAGCTTGAGGTTACGGGCACTGAGTGCATCGGCCTTCATCGCAGGAAATACCTTATGCATGGACTCGATATTGGCCAACAAACGGCTCTGATAATTGGTAGCCACCGGGATGATGTGGTTCATCGAAAGGTCGCCAAGTACACGTGCCTCAATCTGAATCTTCTTCGTATATGTTTCCCACTTGACCTCATTGCGTGCTTCCAGTTCCTTGCGGGTCATGACACCGAGGCTTTCGAACATCTGAACGCTTTCAGCATCGAGGTATCGATCGAAGATGGCTGGGCAGGATGTCTCGACATCGAGACCACGTCGGGCTGCCTCGGCCTTCCATTCATCCGAGTAACCATTGCCATCAAAGCGAATGGGTTTGCATGTCTTGATGTCTTCGCGCAGGATATCGATGATGGCATGGAAGGTGGCACTGTGTCCTGTTCCGACAAACTTCTCCTCAGTCTCGGCAATACGTGCATCGACACGCTGCTTGAACGAAACAAGGGCTTCGGCAACTGCACTGTTCAAGGCAATCATGGCCGAAGCGCAGTTGGCCTCACTACCCACGGCACGGAACTCGAAACGGTTGCCCGTGAAGGCAAAGGGGCTGGTACGGTTGCGGTCGGTGTTATCGATGAGCAATTCGGGAATCTCGGGGATATCCATTTTCAAGCCCTGCTTTCCATCCATAGCGAGCAGATTGTCGCGATCGGCTTTCTCGATATGGTCGAGCAACTCGCTCACCTGACGACCCAAGAAACTCGAAATGATGGCCGGTGGTGCTTCGTTGGCACCCAATCGATGTGCATTGGTAGCACTCATGATACTAGCCTTCAAAAGCCCATTGTGACGGTACACACCCATCAGTGTTTCAACGATGAATGTGGCAAAACGGAGATTCTGTTCCGGAGTCTTGCCAGGAGCATGGAGCAACACACCATTGTCGGTCGAGAGACTCCAGTTGTTGTGCTTGCCACTGCCGTTGATGCCGGCAAAAGGCTTCTCGTGCAAGAGGACACGGAATCCGTGCTTGCGGGCCACACGCTTCATCACCGACATGAGCAACATGTTGTGATCGACAGCCAGGTTCGTTTCCTCGAAGATGGGCGCAAGTTCGAACTGGTTGGGAGCCACCTCATTATGGCGTGTCTTACAAGGGATGCCCAGTTCGAGCGCTTCGATCTCAAGTTCCCGCATAAAGGCAGCCACACGTTCAGGAATCGAACCGAAATAATGATCGTCCATCTGCTGGTTCTTGGCCGAATCATGTCCCATCAGCGTACGTCCTGTCAGCAACAGGTCGGGACGTGCCGAATAGAGACCTTCGTCCACGAGGAAATACTCCTGTTCCCAACCGAGGTTCGAAGTAACCTTCTTTACCGTTGGGTCAAAATAATGGCAGACATCCGTGGCAGCCACATTCACGGCATGCAAAGCACGCAACAAAGGAGCCTTGTAGTCGAGCGACTCACCCGTGTAGGAGATGAACACAGTGGGGATACAAAGTGTGTCATCAATAATGAAGACAGGGCTGGTAGGATCCCAAGCCGAGTAACCACGGGCCTCGAAAGTGCTACGAATGCCACCGCTGGGGAAACTGGAGGCATCGGGTTCCTGCTGAACGAGCAACTTGCCCGTGAACTCCTCAACCATGCCGCCCTTACCATCATGTTCGATAAACGAATCATGCTTTTCGGCCGTACCTTCGGTCAATGGCTGGAACCAGTGTGTATAGTGCGTCACTCCGTTTTCGGTAGCCCACTGCTTCATACCTTCTGCCACAGCATCAGCCACGTCACGCTCTAGGCGTGCACCATTGTCCATCACATCGATCATCTTTGCATAAACGTCCTTCGAAAGATACGTGTACATCTTTTCGCGGTTGAAAACCTTCTTGCCAAAATACTTGGCAGGTCTCTCAACGGGTGCTTCTACGTCAAGGGGCTTCTTCTTGAAAGCCTCACCAGCAACCTGAAATCTCAATGTTTCCATAATTGTAATTGTTAATGGTTAATTATAAATTGTTAATGGTTAATTATAAATTGTTAATTGTTATTTGAAAAGCCATTTTTCCAATCGAGTATTCGCTGCAATGCTTCTTGGGTGTTCTCTTGACTTCCGAAAGCCGTTAGTCGAACAAAACCCTCACCCGAAGGGCCAAAGCCGACGCCAGGCGTACAAACCACACCTGCACCCCGAAGCAACGCTTCGAAGAATTGCCACGAAGACATGCCGTCGGGTGTACGCATCCAGATATATGGAGCATTTTCACCACCGTAGCACTCGAAGTCGAGACTGCGCAGCACATACAGCATCCGATGAGCATTGTCCATATAGTAATCAATGGTTGCCTGCACCTGCTTCCTGCCTTCTTGCGTATAGATGGCCTCGGCAGCACGTTGTGATATGTAACTGGTGCCATTGAACTTGGTACATTGTCGTCGGTTCCAAAGGGGACCGAGATGAATGCGCTCACCCTGAGGCGTGGCAGCAGTCACCTCTTTGGGAACAATCGTATATCCACAACGTACTCCCGTAAATCCTGCTGTCTTCGAATAGGAATGGAACTCGATGGCGCAACGTCGTGCATCGGCTATTTCGTAGATGCTGCGGGGGATTTCCGCATCACGAATGTAGGCATGATAGGCCGCATCATAGAGGATCAGCACGTCGTTCTCCAACGCAAACCGCACCCATCGTTCAAGGTCTTCCCGACCGATGACGGCACCCGTAGGGTTGTTGGGAAAACAGAGATAGACCACATCGATATGCTGTCCCTGTGGAGGGGAAGGCACAAAGCCGTTTTCAACCGAACATGGCATATAAAGAATGTTCGACCAACGGCCATCCTGTGCTTTTGTTCCTGCACGTCCAGCCATCACATTGCTGTCGATATATACAGGATAGACCGGGTCACTGACACCGATGATACATTCCTGACCGAGAAGTTCCTGTATATTGCCCGTATCCGACTTTGCACCATCATTGACAAAGATCTCTTCGGTGTCCATCGGAATACCACGCTCGTGGAAATCATGCTGTGCGATGGCCTCACGTAGGAAGTCATAGCCCTGCTCAGGTCCATAGCCTCGGAAACTCGAAGACGATGCCATCTCATCAACGGCCTTGTGCATAACCTGGATAACAGCGGGGCAAAGGGGTTGGGTCACATCGCCGATGCCCAAACTGATGACATGCGTCTCGGGATGTGCCTCACGAAAGGCTTTGACACGCTTGGCGATGTCGGCAAATAGGTAGCCGGACGAGAGGCCAAGGAAGTTTTCGTTTACAAATGCCATTTTACTTTGATTTAGATTTCTATCTCCCCGTCGAAAACGAATTCAGCGGGGCCCTTCATATAAAGATGATTGTCCGAACGTCTCCATTCGATATCAAGAGTGCCACCATCCATCTCGATACTGCAGTTGCGGGATGAGTGACCCGTAAGACAAGCAGCGACTGTCGTAGCACAGGCTCCTGTACCGCAGGCTTGTGTGATGCCGCTACCACGTTCCCAGACACGGGTACGTATTCTGACCTTGTCTGAACCCATCGAATAGGGGCCGACTACACGAGCGAATTCGATGTTGCAACGTTGGGGAAAGGCTGGATGATGTTCAAGTTCCGGCCCCTTCATCCCCACCTGATCCACATCTTTGGTGAAGATGACGTAGTGGGGATTGCCCATCGAAACGAATGTTCCCAAAGGCAGGTCTGGCGACGATTGAAATTGCTCAGGGACGACCAATTTCGGCTCTCCCATGTCAACGGTGACGCTCTCCACCCGATCAGCAACGACATGCAGGGTCAATACCTTCACACCCGAAGGTGTCCATAGGCGTATCTCAGTCTTTTGTGTCAACCCGCGTTCAAAGACATATTTGCCGATACAGCGCGAAGCATTGCCGCACATCATGGCCTCACTACCATCTGCATTGAAGATGCGCATCGAGAAGTCAGCTTCGGCCATAGGTGATTCGCCTATCAATACCAGACCGTCACTGCCAATCCCTTTATGCCTGTCACTCCATCTAATAGCCAATGCGTTGGGATCTTCAACGGGGAAGCACCTCGTATCGACATAGATGTAGTCATTGCCGCAACCGTGCATCTTGGTAAAACGTATCCTGTTCATCATTTCAGATAATTGTCAATTTTCTCGGCAGTCTCGATACCACTTGCCATGGCACGTACCACGAGCGATGCACCATTTGCTGCATCTCCACAGACAAAGACGTTTTCGGGATATTCCGGGTGCTGGGGCTTCAGGAAACCCATGGCCAGCAGTACCATCTCTGCCTTGATGATTTCAGGTTCACCTTTTTCAACCATCGTAGGACGACCACCCGCAGGATTCGGCACCCAATCAATTTCCTGCACCTTGACACCTGTCAACTGTCCATCCTTTCCGAGAAACTCCAATGTGTTGATGTTCCACCTTCGCGTGCACCCCTCTTCGTGGCTCGAAGTAGTCTTGAAGATTCGAGGATAGTTAGGCCAAGGATTCTTGGGGTCGTCAGGACCATCGACAGGACGTGGCAAGATCTCTATCTGCGTAACACTCCGGCATCCTTGTCGATGAGCCGTGCCAATGCAATCGCTGCCCGTATCGCCACCACCGATGACGAGCACGTCCTTGCCCTTAGCAGTGATGCGTTCCTGCTTCGAATACTCATATCCCGCAAGCACCCGGTTCTGCTGACTGAGCAGTTCAAGGGCGAAATGGACGCCCTTCAAATCGCGGCCTGGCACGTTGAGATCTCGAGCTGTGGGTGTGCCTGTGGCAATGACTACTGCATCGTACTGGCTGGCAAATGCTGCATCGCAATGCACTTCCTCACCGTATCTGAACTCGATGCCCTCTTGCTCCAAAAGCCGGAGACGGCGATCGATGATGACCTTGCCCAACTTGAAGTTCGGAATACCATAGCGAAGCAATCCTCCGGCAGCCTCGTTCTTTTCGAAGACTGTGACACAATAGCCCATCTGGTTCAGTCTGTCGGCTGCTGCCAGTCCCGCAGGACCAGCTCCGACGACAGCTACCTTCTTGCCATTTCTTTCAGGCATTCGTAATGGTATGAATCCTTCGCGAAAGGCAGCCTCGGCAATCGACGCCTCGTCCTCGCGATTGGTGGTAGGCTCATGCAAGATGAGGTTGAGTACGCAAGCCTTTTCGCAAAGCGCCGGGCAGACACGTCCTGTGAATTCAGGGAAAGGATTGGTGGACGAAAGCAATTGGTAGGCCAATTCCCAGTCGCCACGATAGAGCGCATCGTTCCATTCCGGCGGTTTATTGCCCAATGGGCAGGCCCAGTGGCAAAAGGGCACACCGCAATCCATGCAACGCGAGGCTTGTTGTCTTCGTTCACGGGTATTGAGCGTCTGTTCCACTTCGCCAAAGTCATGTATTCTATCGTGTATTGGTCGATATCCTGCCTCCTGACGCCGTATCTCCAAGAATGCTTTTGGATTTCCCATATTTTCTTATTTTATAAATATATATACATTTTTTCAAAACCTGTCATCTCAATAATCACGCTGAATATCGGCAATCTTCTGACGTAACTTGGCCATCTGTTCCTCCTGGAGCACACGTTTGTATTCGATGGGAACCACTTGGATGAAGTCCTCGACATAATGCGACCAGTTATCCAACATGCGGAGGGCCAGTTTTGAACCCGTATAGAGATAATGCTGACGGATCAGTTCGTGCAGCTCCTTGCGTGAAACGCTGTCTTCCACGAGGTTGATTTCCACCATATCCATATTGCAGAAGTAGTCGAACGTGTGACGACGGTCATAGACATAGGCCACACCGCCTGTCATGCCGGCAGCAAAGTTACGTCCTGTCTCTCCAAGCACTACTACACGACCACCTGTCATGTACTCGCAGCAATGGTCTCCTGCTCCCTCGATGACAGCAATGGCTCCAGAGTTGCGCACGCCAAAGCGCTCTCCTACTCGACCATTGATGTATAGTTCTCCCGAAGTGGCTCCATAAAGACCCGTGTTGCCTGCAATGATATTTTCTTCGGCAGCAAAATTGCAGCGTGTCGGAGGAAGGATGGCTATTCTACCGCCCGAGAGGCCCTTGGCAAAGTAATCGTTGGTCTCACCTTCCAGCTTGAAACTGACGCCATGGACAAGGAACGCACCGAACGACTGACCTGCCGATCCCTTGAAACGAACATTGATTGTATCGTCGGGCAGACCCTCCTGACCATATCGTTTGGCAATCTCACCCGAAAGCATCGCTCCTGTGGCACGGTCGGTATTTCGGATGGCATAGTCCATTGCAACTTCTTCTTTGGAATCCAATGCCTTCGCTGCCGCTGTAAGCATCTGTCGGTCGAGCACTGTTCCCTGCATGCCCAATGGAATTGCCGGCTCCTGGATATTGCCCACAAAGTGCATCACGCCATCCTCCTTGTGCAACATTCGACCGAGGTCAAGCACCGATGCTTTGGTCTGAATGAGGTCGGTACGACCCACGATGTCGTTGAGTGAGCGACAGCCCATGGCAGCCAGATGCTCGCGTACTTCTTGTGCCAGGAACGTGAAGTAGTTCACAAGATATTCGTAGCGTCCCATGAAGTGCTTTCGCAATTCAGGATTCTGGGTAGCGACACCCATCGGACAAGTGTTGAGATTGCACTTACGCATCATCACACAGCCCAGCACGATCAGCACAGTCGTTCCGAATCCGAATTCATCGGCACCCAACATTGCCATCAGCACGATGTCGCGTCCTGTCTTTATCTGTCCATCCACCTGCAACCTCACCTGACCACGCAACCCGTTGCGCACCAGTGTCTGCTGAGTCTCGCTCAAACCTATCTCAGGCGAAATGCCGGCAAATCGCATACTCGACGCAGGCGAAGCACCCGTACCGCCCTCGGCTCCCGAGATGACGATGAGGTCGGCCTTTGCCTTGGCCACACCAGCTGCGATTGTTCCAACGCCACTCTCGGCAACAAGTTTCACGCTGACGGCTGCCTGAGGATTGACATTCTTCAGGTCGAAGATCAGTTGTGCCAGGTCCTCAATCGAGTAGATATCGTGATGTGGTGGTGGCGAAATCAGCGAAATACCCGGAATGGAGTGCCTTGTCTTGGCAATCACTTCATTCACCTTGAAGCCTGGCAGTTGTCCTCCTTCGCCCGGCTTCGCACCCTGTGCCACCTTGATCTGTATCTCTTCGGCATTTACAAGATATTCTGTGGTCACGCCGAAGCGACCGCTGGCCACCTGCTTGGTCTTGCTCGAAAGTGAGATATCATCGACCGAGGTATGATATCGTGCCGAATCTTCACCGCCCTCGCCTGTATTCGAACGTGTGCCCAGTTTGTTCATGGCCAGACAGATGGCTTCGTGCGCCTCCTTGCTCAATGCACCGAAACTCATGGCTCCGGTCACAAAGTGCTTTACGATCTCGCTCACAGGCTCCACCTCGTCGATGGAGATAGGATTCCTGCGGAAATCCATGAAGTCGCGGATAAAGATGGGGTCGTTCTTCTGATCCACCAACTTGGTGAATTCCTTGAACTTCTCATAATTGCCTGTTCTCGTCGCAAGTTGCAGCGTGGCGATGGTTTCCGGATTCCAGGCATGCCTGATGCCATCCTTGCGCCAATGGAACTGCCCCTGATTGGGCAATCTCACGACACCATGACTCGAACGATGTCTTGCCTTCGCATCAGCAGCAATCTTTTCAAGTCCGATGCCCCCAATGGTGCTCACCTCCGTTCCAAAATAGGTCCTCAACAACGATTCCGACAGTCCTATACTTTCGAAAATCTTTGCTCCTCGATAACTGCGGATGGTCGAAATGCCCATCTTCGCCATAATCTTGAACAGTCCCTTCTTCACTGCCTTGATGTAGTTGGCCTCAGCAGTGGCGTAGTCTTCCTGGATCTTACCTCGCTTGACGAGGTCGTCCAGAATGGCAAATGTCATATAGGGACACAATGCCGAAGCACCATAGCCCAACAACAGCGCGGCATGCATGGTCTCATGAATCTCGCCCGACTCAACAATCAATGCCGTCTGGACACGCTTGCCCACACTGATAAGATAGTGATGCACGGCACTCACTGCCAGAAGACTCGGTATTGCCACATGCTGCTCATCCACGTCACGGTCAGTCAGGATGATGTAGTTGTATCCTTCATCTACCGACTGCTCAGCACGCTTGCAGAGTTGGTCGAGCGAAGCCTTCAGGTCGTCGGTGAAAAGCATCGGCAACTTGATGGTGTTGAAGCCCTTGTAGCGAATATTGCACAGAATGTCAAGTTGCGTGTTGTTCAGTATCGGATGAGGCAGACGCACCATCTTGCAGTTCGTCTCGTCGGGAGTCAGAATACCTGTTCCCACACGTCCGATATATTCGGTCA
>Ga0310691_10001751_pt1 | contig 31757 bp, 26 predicted proteins | sample 176DNAGHGlowgp2_FD_203887 | JGI IMG/M metagenome (GOLD analysis project Ga0310691, IMG submission 203887) | Sheep rumen microbial communities from Palmerston North, Manawatu-Wanganui, New Zealand - 1766 DNA GHGlow gp2 (v2) (version 2) | ecosystem: Host-associated > Mammals > Digestive system >... | reverse complement strand
ACCCTTCAGCGAAAAGGTTCTGCTCTCCCGAATCGGCAACCTTCTCAAGAGCCGCATCCTCCTGAAAGAGCATTATCTGGAAACCGGAGAAAGCGCCGCCTCCAAACCCCAGGAAAACGACTTCCTGTCCCGTTTCCGGGCCCGTGTGCAGGCCCATCTGGCCGATGAAGACCTGAATGTGGAGCAGCTGGGCTCCGAGCTGGGCCTAAGCCGCGTCCAGCTGTACCGGAAAGTAAAGGCCCTCACGGGCTATTCACCGGTGGAACTGATTCGCATCACCCGCCTCAAAGCGGCCGACAACCTCCTCAAAACCACGGACAAAACCGTGGCGGAAATAGCTTACGCCGTAGGTTTTGCCACGCCGTCCTATTTCTCCAAGTGCTACAAGGAACTCTTCGGCCGGCAGCCCGGCGAGGTGCGGTAGTTTTTGGACAGAAAAATTTGTGATTCTGAGAAAAATCCGTATCTTTGCAGTCCCAAAATTTGAGATGACCGCTAAGCCTATCAAGACCTGCCATGAAGGGCAGGCGCTTACGGCCCGAAACTTTTAATAAGTTTTCACTAATGTACGCAATCGTAGACATTGCAAGCCAGCAGTTTAAAGTAGAAGCTGGAATGGACATCTTCGTGAACCGCCTCAGTGCGAAGAACGGAGAGGCTGTAGAGTTCGACAAAGTGCTCCTCGTGGACAATGAGGGCAAGGTAAAAGTCGGCACTCCGTATGTAAAGGGAGCCAAGGTGCAGGCCACCGTCGTGGACGATGATGCCAAAGCCAAGAAGGTGCTCGTATTCAAGAAAATCCGTCGCAAAGGATTCCAGACGCTCAACGGCCACCGCCAGAAGCTCACCAAAATCCACATCGACGCTATCGCTTAACTTTAAAAAAGAATCAGGTTATGGCACACAAAAAAGGTCAATCCAGTTCCAAGAACGGCCGTGAGTCGCATTCCAAGAGACTTGGTATCAAGAAGTTCGGCGAGGAAGTCGTAAAGGCCGGCAACATCATCGTGCGTCAGCGCGGTACGGTTCACAACCCGGGCCTGAACGTGGGTATGGGTAAGGATCACACCCTTTACGCCCTTATCGACGGCACTGTCAAATTCACCCGCAAGCGTGAAGACAAATCCTATGTTTCCGTTCTTCCTTTTGAGAACTAAGACATGCTGACATTAAAACTTTTGCGCGAGTCTCCGGATTTTGTCATCCGGAGACTTGCTGTTAAAAACTTCGATGCCCGGGACATCGTTAACAAAATCATCGTCCTGGACGACCACCGCAAGGCCCTCCAGACCCGCAGCGACGCCATGCTCGCAGAGCAGAAGAAGGCGGCCGCCGCCATCGGCCGGCTCATGAAAGAGGGCAAGACTCAGGAAGCCGATGCCGCCAAGGAAGAGGTGGCCAAGCTCAAGGCCCGCTCCAACGAGCTGCTGGAAATGGCCGACGACAACAACGCCAAGCTTAACGAACTGCTGGCCTTGCTTCCCAACATCCCCTGCGACCAGGTTCCCGAAGGAAAAGGCGCCGAGGATAACGTTGTGGTTAAGATGGGCGGCCCGGAGGTGAACCTTCCGGAAGGCGCCCTCCCCCACTGGGACCTAGCCAAAAAGTACGACATCATAGACTTTGACCTGGGCGTCAAGATTACCGGTGCCGGCTTCCCCGTGTACAAAGGCAAGGGAGCCAAGCTGCAACGAGCCCTCATCAACTTCTTCCTGGACCGCAATACCGCCGCCGGTTACAAGGAGGTGGAGCCGCCCGTGGTGGTGAACGCCGCTTCCGGTTTTGGCACCGGCCAGCTCCCGGACAAGGAAGGCCAGATGTACTACTGCAACGAAGACCAGTTCTACCTGGTTCCCACGGCAGAAGTTCCGGTGACCAACATCTTCCGGGACGTCATCCTCTCCGAAGACCAGTTCCCTCAGAAACTGACAGCCTACACCCCCTGCTTCCGCCGCGAAGCCGGTTCCTACGGCAAGGACGTGCGCGGCCTCAACCGTCTGCATCAGTTTGACAAGGTGGAGATTGTGCGCATCGAGAAGCCGGAGAACAGCTACGCCGCCCTGGACGAGATGATCGCCCACGTGGAAGGTCTGGTGAACGCCCTGGGCCTGAAGTATCGCATCCTTCGCCTTTGCGGCGGAGACATGAGCTTCACATCGGCCATCACCTATGACTTCGAGCTGTGGAGCGCCGCGCAGGGACGCTGGCTGGAAATTTCCTCCGTGTCCAACTTCGAGACTTTCCAGGCCAACCGCCTCAAATGCCGCTACAAGGATGCCGATGGCAAAACCCAGCTGGTCCACACCCTCAACGGCAGCTCGCTGGCCCTGCCTCGCGTAGTGGCCGCTCTGCTGGAGGACAACCAGAAAGAGGGTTACATCGAAATTCCCGAGGTCCTGAGGCCTTACACCGGTTTTGACCGGATAGACTAACTGCTTCGGGGGTGAAAAGACACCTTTTCGCCCCCGAAACCTTTCATAAACAAGAAACGGGGGCAAAACATAGCGTTTTTGCTCCCGTTTCTATGTAATGAGGTGAGTAAAAGCTTACTGCTCTTCCTGAAGGCGCAGATGCTGTACGTAGATGGCCTTCATGCGGGCCATACGGTTCTTCACGGAAGGTTTCTCGAAGGTTTTACGGGCGCGCATCTCGCGGACGGCACCGGTCTTTTCGAACTTGCGCTTGAATTTCTTCAGGGCCCTTTCGATATTTTCGCCTTCTTTTACGGGAACGATGATCATGCTTTTACACCTCCTTTTTTTTGCAAATGGGATGCAAAGGTAGAAATTTTTTGACAAGGGACAAAATTTTTTCTTATATTTGTGGTAACATTTCTGTTAGGCACTGATAACCAAAACAAAAAACATATGAGCAAGCCTTCCAAAAACACCTATCCCTGGACCTTCACCTCTGTAGGAGGCGCTGTCCGTGTAAAAATCCAGAGCGGAGAAGACATCCGCCATCTGGGAGAGCTGGACCGCAAGATGTGGACGGTCCTCAGCTGCCCGGTGAGGAATCTGGAATTCGATGCCAAAGCCCTTCAGTACATCGATGTGGACAATGACGGAAACATCCGCGTAGATGAAGTGATTGCCACCGCCCAGTGGCTCACCTCCATCCTGAAGAATGCCGATGTGCTCCTGCAGGGCCGCGACGCCCTGGCCTTGGACGAATTCAACGCCGAGGACCCCGTAGGAGCCCGGCTCCAGGCATCGGCCCGCCAGATTCTGAGCAACCTGGGGCTCAAGAAGGACGCCATTTCCATAGAAGACACCGCCGACAACGTAAAGATTTTTGCCGATACCCAGTTCAACGGAGACGGCGTAATTACGCCGGCTTCCGCATCGGACGAGGCCACGGCAAAGCTCATAGAGACCATCGTCGGCATTGCATCGGCCCCGGACCGCAGCGGCGTCCCCGGCATCACGGCCGAGCAGATTGACGCCTTCTATGCCGCCTGCGCAGACTACGCCGCCTGGCAGCAGGCCGGAACGGGGGAAGTTTTCCCCTTCGGTGACAAAACCGCCGACGCCCTGGCCGCCGTCCAATGCCTGGAGCAGAAGATAGCCGACTACTTCATGCGCTGCAAGCTCATCGGCTTTGACGCCGCCACCGCCGCAGCCGTGGATGTGAGCGTGGACAAGATTGCCGCCATTGAGGGCAACCTGGATGCCTCTTCCGAAGAAATCGCCCTGCTGCCCATAGCCAAGCCCACGGCAGAAGCTGTTCTGAACCTCAAGGCCGTGAATCCCGTCTGGAAGGCTGCCGTAGAGAATATGGTTGCGCTCATCGGCTGGAAAAAAGAAAGCCTGACGGAGGCCGAATGGGCCGGCATCTGCGGCCAGTTCGCCCCCTACACCGCCTGGCTGGATGCCAAGAAGGGCACCGAAGTGGAAGCCCTGGGCATCGATGCCGTCAAGGCCATCCTGAAGGAAGACAAGAAAGCCGCCCTGCTGGAGCTCGTGGAGAAAGACAAGGCCGAAGAGGCCAACGCCCTTTCCATCGAAGAGGTGGACAAGGTGCTGCGCCTGCAGAAATACTTCTACCGCTTCCTGAACAACTACGTTGTCCTGGCCGATTTCTATGATATCGACCGCAAGGCCATTTTCCAGGCCGGCCGCCTGTACATAGACCAGCGCAGCACCGACCTCTGCCTCAAGGTGGACGGCCCTTCCCCGGAAATCTCCGGCCTCAGCGGCATGTATATCCTCTACTGCGCCTGCACCAGCGAAAAACTGGGCAAGAGCTTCAACATTGCCGCCGTGCTCACGGACGGAGACGTGGACGGCCTGCGCGAAGGCAAGAACGCCGTCTTCTACGACCGCGAGGGCAATGACTACACCGCCAAGGTAATCGCCATCGTGGACAATCCCATCTCCGTGCGCCAGGCTTTCTGGAGCCCTTACAAGAAGGTGGCCCGCATGGTGAGCGACCGCATTGACAAGAAAGCGGCCGAGAAGAACGAGAAATCCATGGCCGGCCTCACGGACGCTACGGCCACCGCCACCGACGGAAAAGCCCCGGCCGTTCCCTTCGACATTGCCAAGTTTGCCGGTATCTTTGCCGCCATCAGCATGGGCGTAGGCCTGCTGGGAGCCGCACTGGCCGGCGTGGCCGCCATCTTCGTCGGAATCTCCTTCTGGCAGTTCCTCATTATCCTGGCCGCCATCATGCTCATCATCTCCGGACCTTCCATGTTCATCGCCTGGCGGAAACTCCGCAAGCGTGACCTGGGTCCCGTGCTCAATGCCAACGGCTGGGCCATCAACGCCCGCTCTCTGGTAAGCGTAAAATTCGGCAAGACGCTCACTTCCCTGGCCACCTTCCCCAAACTGACGGCCGTGGATCCTGCCGCCCGCCGCAAGCGTTTCTGGAAACGTCTGAGCTGGACAGTAGTATGTCTTCTTGTCATCGGCGGTGCCGCCTGGTGCATCGCCACGGGCAAGTGCTGCAAGAAAGCCGCCGAGCCCGCTCCTGCCGAGCAAGTAGCGGAAGCCGAACTGAGCGAAGAGTAAGATGGATACCGCATTTCCCTATTCGCAGTATGTGACCGGCAAGAACTTCGTAGGAAGACGGGCCGACGTCACCTTGATGGGCAACCTCCTGAGCCAGGGAGAGAACATTCTGCTGTCGGAGCCTCCGAAGAGCGGAAAAACCTCCCTGATTCAGCAGTCGCTCCTGTCCATGCGCATGTCGGGGAAGGTATTCACCGTGGGGCAGTTCAGCGCACTCAATATCCGTACGCCGGAAGCCTTTCTCCTCAAACTGGGCAACACGGTCTTGAGGATGGTGGCTTCCAGCCCGGCGGAATATGCCGCTCTCACGCAGAAATTCCTGGATGGGACGCACTTTGTCTTTGATCCTGAAAACTTTACGGAAGAAGGCAAGATACTTTCCCTGGGCTGGGACCTGGACGAGGCCGATGTTCGGGCCATGTTCCGCTTCCCCTATATCCTGGCCCAGGAGAGAGGCACCCGTCTCATCCTCATCGTTGACGATTTCCAAAGCCTGGTCCATCTGGAAAATCCGGAATCGCTCTTCAGGCCCATGGATGCCTGCATGCGGGAACTGAGGGAGGGAGCCCTCTTCTCCTGGATTATCTGCGGCTCCGGCGTCAACGCCATGAAGGGCATCTTCTCCTCCAGCCTCCTTTTCCACCGGCAACTGGAGCGGGTGCGCCTTTCTCCGGTGGACGAGATAGAAATGGCCGACCATGTGTACAAAGGCTTCACCATGGCCGGCAAGGTGGTAGAGAAGGAACTCCTGCAGGGTGCCTGCCGCCTTTTTCGCGGCCACCTGTGGTACATCAACCACTTCATGTCCATCTGCGACGGCATGAGCAAAGGATACATCGTGGAACAGGCGCTGGTGGAGGCCCTGAGTGTCCTTGTAGCCATCCATGAGCCTCGCTTCAATGCCATTGTGGAAGATCTTACCACCCACCAGATCAATCTCCTGAAGGCCATCGTGGACGGCGTAATCCGCTTCTCTTCGGCCGATGTCATCCGCAAGTACGGACTCAATTCATCGGCCAATGTGAAACGCGTGAAGGACGCCCTCATGAAGAAAGAAGTGCTGGTATTTGACGAGAATGACACACCCCAAATCATCGACCCGCTGTTCGAGTACTGGGTCCGCAACTATTATTTTGAACTGAAAGACTGATGGCAAAAAAACACATTGTCGTTTTAACCGGAGCCGGCGTATCGGCCGAGAGCGGCTTCGCCACTTTCCGGGACACCGGCGGCCTGTGGGAGCAGTACGACGTCAATGACGTAGCTTCCATCGAAGGCTGGTACCGCAACCGCTCCTTGGTGCTGGATTTTTACAACCAGCGCCGCGCCCAACTGAAGGACGCCAAGCCCAATGCCGCCCATGAGGCCATTGCAGGCCTGGAGAAAGACTATCAGGTGGATGTGATTACCCAGAACGTGGACAACCTGCATGAGCGGGCCGGGTCTACGCGTGTGCTCCACCTGCACGGGGAACTAACCAAAGTCCGGCCGGAGAACGGAGTCTATGAGCGCACGGCCTCCGAAGCGGAGGTGATAGACGTAGGGTATCGGCCCGTCGTACTGGGAGACCTGGCCCCGAACGGAAGCCAGCTGAGGCCGCACATCGTCTTCTTCGGAGAGGCCGTCCCCAAGATTGAAAAGGCCATCGACCTGGTTCAGAAGGCCGATATCCTCCTCATCGTGGGCTCCTCGCTGCAAGTCTATCCCGCTGCCGGCCTGTACCGCTATGCCGGGAACCAGTGCCCCATCTACGTGATAGACCCCAAGCCCGTCCCTCTCTCAGACCCCCGCGTCACCTTCATCCAGGACGTCGCCAGTAGCGGCATGCAGCAGTTCCTGTCCATGATTTAGAGTCTGTTTTGAAAGAATTTATTGAATTCTTTCAAAACAGACTCTAAAACAGAAAAACCGGAGCTCCTTTCAGGGGCTCCGGTTTATTCTACCTATTATTAACTAAACCAACTAAAACTAACCTGGTTCAGTATAAAGCAAGGAACGTGCCAAACTTTACAGCACTTTTTCGTGTTCCACCTCGGCGCGGGCTCTTTCCACGGATTTGGAGCGCTTGAGAACAAAACCGGAGCCCAGGTATTTGGTGCGGACGTCTTCGTCGGCCGCCAGTTCTTCGGGCGTGCCGGTCTGGAGGATAACGCCCTCGTACAGGAGGTAGGCGCGGTCCGTGATGGCCAGGGTCTCGCCCACGTTGTGGTCTGTGATGATAACGCCGATGTTGCGGTATTTGAGTTTGGCAATGATGTACTGGATATCTTCCACGGCGATGGGGTCCACACCGGCGAAGGGTTCGTCCAGGAGGATGAACTTGGGGTCTACGGCCAGGGCGCGGGCAATCTCGCAGCGGCGGCGCTCACCGCCGGAGAGCTGCACACCCAGAGACTTGCGCACCTTGGAGAGATTGAATTCGTCAATGAGGCGCTCCATCCGCTCCAGCCGTTCTTCCTTGGACAGTTTTTCCGTGCTCTTGGACAGTTCCATCACGGAAAGGATGTTATCCTCTACGGACATCTTACGAAAAACGGATGCTTCCTGAGGAAGATAGCCGATGCCCCGCTGGGCCCGCTGGTACATGGGCAGCGTGGTAATCTCGACGGTATTGCCCTGGTCATCGTCCAGGAAGATGCGGCCGCCGTTGGGCTTGATTTGCCCGGTAATCATGTAGAAACTGGTGGTTTTACCGGCGCCGTTGGGCCCCAGGAAACCCACAATCTCACCTTGCTGCACTTCCATGGAAACGCCCTTCACCACGGTGCGGACGCCGTATTTCTTGACAAGTTTTTCTGCTCTTAAGCGCATATCATTTCGTATCTAATCCCATATCGGCCACAAAGGCTCTTACCTCGGGGTTCTTTTCCATCAGGTCCTTGGCCTTCTCTTCCGGCATGTAAGGCACCTTGGCGGCCTCTTCCACCGGAGTCACGGACACAATTACATTCACCTTGGCGCAGTTCACCAGTTCCCGCAGCTTGGTTTCCAGTTCCCGAAGCATCTTTTCCTCCACCCACTGGCGCTGGGCCTCGTTGGTCACGAAGAACTCCACCTGCTTGATGCCGCTCTCCTCCGTCAGCTGGACGTTTCCACTGGAGAGCATGCTCTGAAGACGCGGTTTGGCGCTGTACTGGCCGGCAAGCTCCTTCCATTTGGCCAGGACGGTTTCGTCGGCCGGAAGGGCCTGGTCCTGCGCCACCTGAGGCTCCGCTTCCTCCTGCGTCTTGTTCTCCTGAATAAGCGCACTCATGGACAGCGAAGAGCCCTTGAGGGGCCGACGCTGCCTCGCCGGGGCAGGCGCCTCCACCTTCGGAGCTTCTTCCGCCTTTTTGGCCGGAGATACCGTCACCGACGAATCGGACGGCTTGCCCATCAGGTAACTCAGTTTCATGAGGGCGAACTCGATATGCAGGCGGGGATTCACGGCCGCCTTGTAACCGGTCTCGCAGGCCGTTGTAATGGCCAGGGCATCAAAGAGGAACTGCTTGGAACAGCGGGCAGCCTGCTCTGCATACCGTTTCTTGAGCGATTCCGGCAGTTCCAGCAGGGGTTCCAGACCGCCCGTCCCGGCCACCACCAGGTTCCGCAGGTGCGTGGAGAGGGAGGCTACAAAATGCAGGGCGTTGAACCCCTTGGACAAAATCTCATCCAGGATGAGGAAAGCCCCGCCGTAGTTCCCGGCAAGGAAGTGGTCCACCAGCTTGAAACTGTACTCGTAGTCCAGGACATTGAGGTTGCGGATAACATCTTCATATTTGACGTCCGTGCCGCAGAAAGCCACCGTCTGGTCAAAGATGGTGAGGGCGTCGCGCATGGCGCCATCGGCCTTGGAGGCTATCACGTGCAGGGATTCGTCGTCTATCTTCACACCTTCCTTCCGGGCGATGTCCCGCAGGTTCCGCACCATGTCCGGAATGCTAATGCGGTTGAAGTCGTAGGTTTGGCAGCGGCTCAGGATGGTGGGCAGAATCTTGTGCTTTTCCGTGGTGGCCAGGATGAAGATGGCGTGTGCCGGCGGCTCTTCCAGCGTCTTGAGGAAGGCGTTGAAGGCGGCCTGCGACAGCATGTGTACCTCGTCTATGATATACACGCTGTACTTCCCCACCTGGGGCGGAACCTGCACCTGTTCCATGAGGGTTTTGATGTCCTCCACGGAGTTGTTGGAGGCGGCGTCCAGCTCATGGATGCAATAGGAACGGCCTTCCTGGAAGCTCACGCACGACTCGCACTTTCCGCAGGGCTCCATGTCCTCTCCGGGGTTGGCACAGTTAATCATCTTGGCAAAGATGCGGGCCGTGGTGGTCTTTCCCACGCCCCGGGGGCCGCAGAAAAGGTAGGCATGGGCCAGCTGTCCCCTCCGGATGGAGTTGGACAGCGTCCGGGCTATATTGTCCTGCCCTATCAGGCTTTCAAACGAATCCGGCCTGTATTTGCGGGCCGATACAATGTAGTCGCTCATAGCAGTTCCAAAGCTTTTTCCACCGTGTCATCCACCGGCAGGTAATACTTGTAGAAGGCGTTCTCCCCCAGCTTGGAGTAGCGTGCGATAAGGGCGCTCAGCTGCGGAAGCAGGTAGGGGGCGGTCTGCTCCCACTCGGCCGCCGTGCAGCGGATGCCGTCCTGCCGGAGGGCATAGGCGGGGAAATCGACCTTCAGATTAAGTCCTTTGAGGAAACGGTCCATGTCGGCATAATTGTCGATGGCCGAAAGGCGGGCGCTGTAGCGGTCGAAAACCTGGGAGGCATAGCGCATCTGCGTAGCCTTCCGGTTGCAGGCGATATAGAAGGCCGATGCCCGGGTGGTGTCCATGGGAACAAAGACATCCGGCATGATGCCGCCGCCGCCATAAACCGCCCGGCCGGTACGGGTGTGGTGTACATCGGTAGTGTCCAGACGGACGCTGTCGGCACTGAACACTTCCCCGTCGGCATAGCGGTTATAGATATCATAGGCGTAATCCCGCTGGCTGGCATAGGGTTTCTGGATGCAGCGGCCGCTGGGAGTGTAATACCGGGCCACCGTGAGCCGGATGCCGGAATTGTCCGTAAAGAAGAAGGGTTCCTGCACCAGGCCCTTTCCGAAGGAACGGCGTCCCACCACCTTTCCGCGGTCGTTGTCCTGGATGGCACCGGCGAAGATTTCACTGGCCGATGCCGAGTTCTCGCTCACCAGCACGGTAAGACCCACGCTCTGCAGCGTGCCCCGTCCATCGGCCTTATAGACCTCCCTGGCCCTGTGGAGCCCTTCGATATAGACGATGGTGTCTCCGGGAGAGAGGAAGTCGTTGGAGAGAAGGAGCGCCTGGTCCATGTAGCCGCCGGAATTGTCCCGCACATCGAACAGCAGGTGCGCCATACCCTGGTCAAGCAGGTCCATGGCCGCCTTATGGCATTCCTCGAAAGTGGTACGGGAGAACTTGCCCAGGCGGATATACCCCACCCCGGGCTTAATCATGAAGGCGGCATCCACGCTGTGTACGGGAATCTTCCCCCGGGTTATCTCAAAGGGAATCACATCCTTTCCACGGCCCACCGTAATGGTAACCTTGGTTCCGGAAGGGCCCTTCATGCGCCTCACCATGCTGTCCTGGGGAAACTTCACGCCGGCAATCACCTTGTCATCCACCTTCAGAAGGCGGTCTCCGGGCATCAGCCCCACCTTTTCCGAGGGGCCGCCGGCAATCACCTCCAGCACGATGGCCGTGTCGTTGGGCACGTTGAACTGAATGCCGATGCCTTCAAAATTGCCGGCCAGGTCTTGCTCGGAGTCCTTCAACTGCTGCGGGGGAAGATAGACGGAGTGCGGATCCAGCTTGGCCAGGGCGGCCTCCACGGCCGCGTTGGTCATTCCCTCCCGGTTCAGGGTATCCACATAGTTCTTTTCTACCAGGTCCAGGATGAGGTTGAGCTTGCGCCATTCCCCGTAGCGCGTATTGTACAGGCGCTGCTTTTCCCTATAGCGTACAACGGACAGCGTGACAAGGACACCTATCAGGATGCCCAAAACCACTTGAAGAATCTGAAGAAGGGTTTTTCTCTGCATGGCCGCTTACTGGATTTGCTCTACTTCAATGCCGGCACGCTCCAGCAGGTCTATGCCGTCCGTGAGGCGATAGGCGTCACGGTACACTACCCGCCTGATGCCGGCCTGGATGATGAGTTTGGCACACTCCGCACAGGGAGAGGCCGTCACGAAGAGCGTGGCTCCCGCAGAGGAATTGCCGCTCTTGGCCACCTTGGTGATGGCATTGGCCTCGGCATGCAGCACGTAGGGCTTGGTGACACCGTTCTCATCTTCGCAGACATTCTCGAAACCCGAAGGGGTTCCGTTGTAGCCATCGGAAATGATGGTGCGGTCTTTTACCAGCAGGGCCCCCACCTTCCTGCGCTTGCAGTAGGAATTCTGGGCCCACACCTCGGCCATTTCCAGATAACTTTTGTCGAATTTCTCCATCTTAGTTTCTCTGATACAGGTAACGCTTGATGCTCTTTTTGGGCGTACGCTCGAAGTCTTCGGGCATGAGCTCTATCTTCTTGATTTGCGCGTACTTGGGAAGCACGTCATTGATGGCGGGCAGAAGGCCGATGATGCGCTTTTTGAAGTCTGAGCGGGTATAACCGTCCAGCTCTCCCTGGTGCCAGTCCGGATAGATGAGCGCCGTGAGACCGCCGTCGTCCTCCACCACCAAGGAATCTACCACGTAATTGAAGTTGTTGATGGTGGCCTCCACCTCTTCCGGATAGATATTCTGGCCGGAAGGGCCCAGCACCATGCACTTGGAACGGCCGCGCAGGAACAGGTAGCCGTCCCGGTCTATCACGCCCATGTCGCCGGTCTTGAACCAGCCGTCCGGCGTGAAGGACGCCTTGGTGGCGTCGTCGTTCTTATAGTAGCCCAGGCACACGTTGGGGCCTTTCACCTGCACCTCTCCGGGAATCTTTTCAGGATCTGTGGAGTCTATGCGGATTTCCATGTTCAAGGCGGCCCGCCCGGCCGATCCCACCTTCACCTTGTCCCAATGGGCATAGCCGATGATGGGCGCACACTCCGTCATGCCGTAGCCTACCGTATAATGGAAGCCTATCTTGTGCAGGAATTTCTCCACCTCCGGATTGAAGGCGGCACCGCCCAAGATTACCTCCTCGAACTTCCCGCCGAAGGCATTGGTGAGCTCCGTGCAGAACTTCTTCGCGATAACTTTGTCCAGCACCGGGATATGACGGTAATATTTGGTCTTGTCAATAACGGGCTTGAGCTTGCTCTTGTACACCTTTTCCATCACCAGCGGCACCGCGATGATAATGTCCGGATGCACCTCGCTGAAAGCCTGCATGATAATCTTGGGGCTGGGAACGCGGCTCAGGAAATGCACATGCATGCCGATGGTCATCTCAAAAATGAATTCGAACATCATCCCGTACATATGGGCCGACGGGAGCATGGACACTACGTTCATCCCGGCCTTCAGCATGGGACAGGCATCCTTGGAGGCGAACTCGATGTTGGAATAGAGGGCACGGTAGGGAATCATGACACCCTTTGAGAAACCGGAAGTGCCAGAAGTATAGTTGATGATGGCCAGTTCTTCGGGGCCGTCCTGGTAATAATCGAGGTTCTCCGGCTCGAAGTTATTGGGGTAACGGTGGCCGAATTCCTCATTGAGGTGCTCCCTCACCTGGCGGCGCTCCTCACTGTCGGCATACAGGAACTTGAAGTTGTTGATTTGTACCACCACGGACAGGTCCGGCATTTCCTCGGCCGACAGGCCTTCCCAGATTACATCGTCCACAAAGAGGACACGGGCCTCGGAGTGGTTCACCAAGTAATGGATGTTTCCGGGTTTGAACTCGTGCAGGATGGGAACGGCCACGGCGCCGTAGGTGATGGCGGCCAGGAAACTCACGCCCCAGTTGGCCTGGTTGCGGGAGCAGATGGCCACCTTGTCTCCTCTGCGGAGGCCGCACTGTTCAAAGGCAATGTGCAGTTTGGCAATCCGGCGGGCCACATCCCGGTAGGCCAAGGTCATGCCCTGGAAATTGGTCAGGGCAGGGCGGTCCCAGTTCTTGACGAAACTCTCCTGCAACAGTTTGTTTACTGAATGAAATTCCATTATCGTTTCTGTTTTTAATTCAACTTATACTCCCGGGTGCGGCCGTCATAACATTCTCCGCTCACGCCCTTGGAGCCTATTTTGAGCCGGGTGTCCGGACGCAGCATCTTTCCTCCTTCTTCCGTCAGGAGGTTCTCCCCTCCCGCGAAAGGATACACGAGGGTGCGGATGCTGGTTCTTACCACCCAGTAATTCTTTCCTCCCACCTGGATGAGCTCCGGCAGGTCTTTCACCGTTTCAGGAGCCCGGATGCCCTTCCAACCTTCCGGCTTCTGGCCGTGAAGGTTGTAGCGCTCCAGGGTATTGTCTTTGTGCAGCACCATCACGGTGTATCCTCCGATACCCGTGAAGTCGTATACGTCCGGTCCTAAAAGGACAGGTTTGGACAACTTGACCGGGAACCCGTTAACCCATTTGCCCAGGCGGTCCAGCAGGTAGAGTTTGTCCCCTGCGGCAAAGAGGAACTGGATTTTCCCGTTCTTGTAATAATCTACATCCTGTACCCGGCCGCAGAAGGGCTCCTTGAACGGAATACCCCATACGTCCTTTCCGCTCTCGTCCTGCAGGCAGATGGAAAGGTGGCTGTTCTGATACAGGTAATTGGTCTTCTTGGTCTGGAAATTGGTCACCGGGAAAGGCCCTGCAGGAATGACCACGGTGGTGTCCCGCTCCTGAACCTGCACCTTATTGCCCTTGAGGGTCTTGGTCTGCAGGCTGATGCGCATTTCGGGAAGCTCTTCCGAAAGATTCAGTGAGGCATACGCCGGCGCATAACCGGCTCCCAGGGTAAACTCCTTCACGGGGGCGGCCAAAGAAGCGGCCAGCAAGCTGGAAGGAAGGTCTCCCGCATCCGTGAGGGAGGCATAGGCCACAAAACCGGAAGGCAGGCTCACGGAGGCATCGGCCAGGCGACTCTTCAAAGGATACTCCTTGACGGATTGCTCCTGCAGCGCCTGGAGGGTGGGAACATCGGCATAGGCGCTCCAGCGGTTGCCGATGGAGGCGCAGACGGTATCCACAGCCGAAAAAGCGTCCCCGGCCACAATGGCCAGGCAGCCCCGGTAGGGATTGGCACTCTCCGCTCCCAGCCTGAGGTCTTTGCTGCTTCTCACCAAAAGGGCTTCCCGGAGCTTTTCTCCGGAGTAGAAGCTAATCTTCACCAATTCCCGCGGCTGCAGGCTGCGGAACCATTCTTCCGGACTCATCGGCCGGCCGGACTTGGTTTTGAGCTCCTTGCTGAAGGCGCCCAGACGGCCTTTCCCGTCCTCTTCCTTGCGGCGCGAAGCCAGATAGGCCTCCACATCTCCGACAGGGACAGACAGGGCCGTTGCCGTATAGTATGGCGCCACCTCCGGGAATTCCGGGGCCGATGCGGGTGCTCCCTTGAAGACGGCGAAATAGCTTTCCCAGCCTTCTCCTTCCAGGGCAGTGCCCTTCAGAAGAAGCTGGTCTTTGTCTTCCTGCAGCACCCAGCCGCTCCAGGCAGTCAGCCCCTTTACGAAGGAAGCCTTCCGGTAAGGCTTGCCGGCATACACCTGCAGGAGTTTGTCTGCATGGGCATGGGAAAGGAGAAGGACAGCATGGCCGGAGAGGTGCCCCACCAGGTCTTTGAGGCCGCGGGTTCCCAGGAGGGAATGCCCCTCCTCCAGATGGCGGACGGCAGCCCCCACGAAGGTTTCGCTGCGGCTGGCCATCAGGAAGCCCTCCTTCCAGTCGGTCTTGAGACCGGCCTGGGCCGCCATTTTACGGGCCAGGGTATCACCTTCCTCCACCCGGGCCACCACAAGGGGGACCAGGGAGCCACTGTTGTGGAGGGACACCGCCATTTTCTTTCTGCCTATTGACTGAAGGAAGGCCATCAGTTCCGGATTCCGGGGGGCCAGGAAGCCCTTCAGGATTCCGGAAGAATCGGCCAGGATGCGGGAAGCGGCGGAAGACCCGTCCAACACCAGCACGGCGGCGGCGTCCGAAGGGACGGCCCTCAGGAGCGTCCAGTCGCCGGAAAAGGACGCAGAATAGTCGTTGTCCCGCGAGGGGGTGTCCGAATAGAGTTTCACGATGGCAACGGCGATGCCTGCCAAAAGCAGGGCCACTGCGACAAGGGAAGCTATGGTGCTACGTTTCGCCATATTATGCAAAGATAATCAATTTTTTGCATCTTTGCAGAAAACGCGGCCCCGTTCTGTAAAAAAATAATGCTCCTTTCCCCCGTCAGCGCAGTTTGAGGCGGGTCACCTTGCCATCCTTCCAAGCCATGTCCAAAGTCTGGCCCGTGCGGGTGCGTACACCCTTGATATGCCCGGAGGGCCAGGCCGACGGCAGGGCCGGAAGCGGCTGAACCCCCTCTTCCGTAGACCGGACCAGCATCTCCATCACACCGGCGCAGCCGCCGAAGTTTCCGTCTATCTGGAAGGGCGAATGGGCATCCATCAGGTTGGGATAGGTTCCTCCGCCCCGGCGGGCGTCCTCACCCTCATACCCGTCCGGGCTCACATAGCGGAGCAGGCGGCGGTACATCTTGTAGGCACTTTCCCCGTCTCCCAGTCTGGCATAAAGGTTCACCCGCCAGCCGCAGCTCCATCCGGTGGTCTCAAAGCCCTTGATTTCCAAAACCTTGAGCACAGCATCAGCCAGGGCCGATCCGGCCTGAATCTGATGGCCCGGGTAGGCGCCTATCAAATGGGACTGATGGCGGTGACGCGGGTCCCAGTCGGCCCAGTCGTGGTACCACTCCCGGAGGGCGCCGTCGGCTCCCACCTGGTACTCCTTCAAGTCCGGGAGGACGGCATCCACTTCCCGGGCAAAGGCCTCGTCGCCCAGCTCCAGGGCGGCGTCGCGGGCGTCGGTGAGGCACTCCCGGATGATGGCCAGGTCGGCCGTGGCGCCGTAGAGCGTACGCCCGGCATAACCGGAAGGGGTGAGATAGATATTTTCCGGCGAGGTGGACGGGGAGGTAATCCATTTGCCGTCCTTTTTCACCAGCACGCCCATGCAGAAGCGGGCCGCGCCCTTGAGAACCGGATAATCCCGCTCAAGGTCTTCGCGGCTGCGCGTAAAGAGCCAGTGTTCCCAGATATGGGTGGAGAGCCAGGCCCCGCCCATGTTCCAATTGGCCCACGAGGGGTCTCCCACGCCCGCGCCCACCGGGCAGGTCATGGCCCAGATATCGGTGTTGTGGGCCTCGCACCAGCCGTCCTCAACCCCATAAAAGTCCCGTGCCGTCTGCCGGCCGTTCCGGGAAAGGTTGTGCAGGAAGCCCAGCAGCACCTGGTGCATTTCCGGAAGGGCGGCCGCCTCGGCGGGCCAGTAGTTCTCTTCCAGGTTGATGTTGGTGGTGTAGTTGCAGCTCCACGGCGGGTCCATGCTCTCGTTCCAGAGGCCCTGCAGGTTGGCCGGAACGCCCAGGGTGCGGGAACTGGAGATAAGGAGGTATCGGCCATACTGGAAATAAAGGGCTTCCAGCTCCGGATTGGCCTCGCCGGAGGCATAACGCTTCAGTTGCTCGTCCGTGGGCAGGGCCTTCACCTCGGGCGCCGTCTGCCCCAGGTCTATGGACACGCGGCTAAAAAGTTCTCCGTAGTCGGCCCGGTGGCGCTTCCAAAGGCTCACCCAGTCTTTTGCGGCCGCCCGGCGGGCTTGGGAAAGAGCGGCTTCCTTGTACTCTCTCCCCTCCTTCACGGGGTCCTTGTCAAAGCCTGCGAAGCTGGTCACGTTGGACACCACAATCTGCGTCCGGTTAACCCCGGAAACATGAAGGGTATTCCCCTTAATTTCAGCATCTTTGCAATAGACTACCGTCCGGTAGTGGATGCCCCGCTCCGGGTCGTAGGCAAACTGTTTTTCCCCCGAGGGCACGGAGTAGCCGGGGTAGGCATGGTAGGCGGCGTAGCCGTCGCTCACCAGCATTCCCTCCCGGGCCTCGGTCACATGCGGCAGGCCGCTTTCCAGTTCCAGTGTCACGTCCAAAGGGTCATCCCCCATCAGCCGAATCACCAGCACCGAGTCCGGGGCCGACACAAAATACTGCGCCTGGAAGGCCTTCCCGTCCCTCAGGTACTGCACCCGCGCAGTGGCGTCTTCCAGATTCAGGGAGCGCTCATAGGCCGATATCTCCCCTTCCGGAAAACGGAGCCACAAGGTGCCCAGCGGCTGATAGGTTTGGCTGAAATGCCCCTGCAGCTGCTTCTGGAACTCATCGGCCCGCGGATAATCCTCCGCATCCAGGGCCGCCCGCACCTTGGCAAGCCATTCTGTGCGGTCCGTCCCCTCCCCGCTTTCCGGCTCGCCGGTCCAGAGGGTGATGTCGTTCAGGGAAACCCGCTCCTGCGTAGTTCCGCCATAGACCATGGCGCCCAGGCGGCCGTTTCCCAGGGGCAACGCCTCTTCAAAGAAATCGGCCGGACGGTCATAATGCAAAATCAAATCCTGGTTCCGGGAACAGGACAAGAAAGCAAGGCCCGCGAGCAGGCCGAGCCCAAGACAAGGTATTCTCATATATCTGTGTCTAATTGTTGCGTTTCAGCCGGAGCCGCATCTCCTCCGCCTGCTCCGGCGTCAGGAATTTGGAGAAAGACCGGTAGGTATTGTCCGGCATGTCCCCTACCCACTGGAGCACAAAGGCGTCCAGCGTGTTGAACAGCGGGTCTATATTGAATTCCAGGACCTTGGCCCCCATGCTCACATACTTGCGGAAGAGCACCGGAAGCCGGTATTTCCCGTTCGAGAGGTAATTCAGGAGGCGGTCCAGGTCGTCCGGGGACTTGCAGCCAGCCAGGAGTCCCTGGGGGTTCACCCGCAGATAGTCGGGAACAAAGGGGCAGGTGGGCGCCACGCAGGCCGATGCGTCCTCCACCGAATGGTTCCGGAGGAAATAGGCGACAATCAGGCTCTTGTAAAAGAGGGGCATATCCTCCGAGATGCTGGCCGGCCCCAAGGTATATTCCATGCCCGGAATGCCGGCCAGGGTGTTCATGATTCCGGTGAGCAGCAGTTTCAGGGGCAGGACATCCTTCTGGTATTCCGGCACAATGATGGTGCGGCCCAGTTCCACTGCTTTGGGAAGGTACTTGCCTATGCCGTCCTTGAACTGGAAAAGGGAGGAGGTGTAGAAGGCCCGGCGGCCTTCGGGACGGGCGAGAAGTTCCGTCCCCACGCCTATGCGGTAAGCCCCGGCTATCCTTCCGTCCGGCACGTTCCACAAAATGAGATGGCGGTAATACGTATCGTAGATGTCCGTGTCCTTCTCCTGGCCCGACCCCTCGCCAACGGCGCGGAAGATGGTTTCCCTCAGGCGGGCAATCTCATCCATCACATGCGGGATATCGGCCGATTTGGCCAGATAGCAGCGGTAGTCTCCGGTCTCGAAAAGCAGCTTGTCTTCAAGGGAGGCCATCTCCTGACGGACGAGTTCAGGAGCCACCGGGGCCATGATGGGCTTCTGCTCCACCAGGCTGGCCTTCTTGGGGGGCTCTGCCCGGCAGTCGGCCTCCAAGGCATAGGTCAGGTTGCGGAGGTAGGCGCCCAGGGCTTCCGTGCTTTCAAAACGGGAAAGCTCTTCCGGAGAGATGGACTGGCCAATCCTCACTTCCACATGCGTCCCCTTCTTGTTGAAGAGCTCATGAATGAGGCGGACGGTGCGCAAACGGCGATGAATCAGGCCCAGAATATGGAAATTGCGGGAATTGGTTCCGTCAAAATAGATGGGGACCACCGGCAGGCCGGATTTCTGGATGAGCCGGATAATGTTGGGAGCCCAGGGTTTGTCTTCTATGACCCATCGGCCGCCGCTTACAGCCGTCTTCTTGCCCTTGCGCTGCCAGGTGGCCACTTCCCCGGCGGGGAACAGCCCCAGGCCGCCACCGTCGTGGATGTGCTGCAGCGCCATGCGGATGGAGTTGATGCTACGGGCGTCGTTCTTGCCCGTCAGGTTGTTGACGGGCAGGAAGCTGGTGGTGAGGTTGGGGACAAGGGACAGCAGGAAGGTGGTGAGCATCTTGTAGTCCTTGCGCCGACGGCCCACGGTATCGCACAGGATAAGCCCGTCCACACTGCCGAAATGGTGGTTGGAAACCGTGATGAAGCCGCCCTCGGCCGGAATCCGGTCCAGCTGGCCCTCCGGGACGTGATAGCTGATGCCTATCTCTTTCAACTCCTCCCGGGCAAAGTCCGGGCCCACGGCATGGGCACATCTGGCGTGATATTCATTGACTTTGTCAACCTCCAGAACCTTATATACCATGCCGGTCACGGCCTTCCCCAAAAAGCCCTTGAGACCCAGCATCCGCTGCAAGTCCTCTTTGCTCAGAACCTCCTTGTCCTTTTTCATACTTACAAATATAGTGAATTTCCCGGCAAAGTATCCTCCGGACCACGAAAAACCCCGAAAGTTTTTTGTCTAACTTTCGGGGTTCATGTCAAAAGTGAGTTAACCTCTTTTCTTGTAGCCCGGAGGGGAATCGAACCTCTATTTAAAGTTTAGGAAACTTCCGTTCTATCCGTTGAACTACCGGGCCGGAACCATAATGAAAAAAGCGCTTATTCGGCGCTCTTCTCAATAATCTGACGACCACGATAGAAGCCGCACTCGGGGCAGACACGGTGATACATCACGGTGGCGCCACAGTTGGGGCAAACGCTCAGCGTAGGGACGGGCGCAAAGTCGTGCGTACGTCTTTTGTCTCTTCTCTGCTTGGAGAGTTTGTGTTTCGGATGTGCCATTGTTTATACTCTTTAATTGTTTATTTACTGTCAAAAAGTCCTTTCAGGGCGGCGAACGGGCTGTTCTTTGCGCCAGCCTCCTCGTCCCCACGCTCCTCGTGACTCAGAAAACGGACGGTGTCGGGATTGCATGCTCCTTCCGGATGGACCCTCTGCAGGGGCAGCGACAGACAGACATAGTCATATACTGCCTGGCTCACGTCCCAGTCCGGATTCTCTCCGGGGGTGAAAACCTCAGCGGGAGCCTGGTCCACGTGTACCTCCAGGGGCTCCAGGCAGCGGGTGCAAAGCACGGAGACCGTGCCGCTCAGGTGGAGATCCGCCTCTACCTTCTCTCTGCCTTTCTTGACCACCCTGGCTTCCACGTTTACGTCGGCGTCCAGAATTTCTGTGTTGTCAAACTCTTGAAAGAACTCTAAATCTGCGTGAAAGCGCAACTTGCGCTCTCCCTCAGCCCAATCGTTCAGGTGTATGATAAATGCCTTCATCCGACACAAAAACAGATTAAGGGGTGCAAAGATACTAATAATTTTCGGAAAATCAATCTTCCGAGGAGGAATTTCTCTTCCGGTCCAACGGATCCAGCTGAATCTTGCGCATCCGCATGTGATTGGGGGTGATTTCCACCAGCTCGTCTTCCTGGATATATTCCAGGGCTTCCTCCAAGGAGAACTTGATGGCCGGAGGCAGCACCACCTTCTCATCCGACCCGGAAGCACGCACATTGGTGAGCTTCTTGGTCTTGCAGATGTTGATATTGAGGTCACGCTCGCGGGTATGCTCTCCCACCACCTGGCCGCCGTAGATTTCCTCTCCGGGCTCTACGAAGAATCGGCCCCTGTCCAGAAGCTTGTTCATGGAGTAGGCGATGGCCTCTCCCGTCTCCAAAGACACCAAAGAGCCGTTGGTGCGCATCTCAATGTCTCCCTTGTAGGGCTGATAGTCCTTGAAGCGGTGGGCCACCACAGCCTCTCCCTGGGTGGCGGTAAGGAGGTTGGAGCGAAGGCCCATGAGGCCGCGGGTGGGAATCTCGAATTCCAGCAGGGTGCGGTCAGAACGGGGCTCCATCCGGATAAGGGCTCCCTTGCGGCGGGTGCTCAGTTCGATGGCTGCGCCCACAAACTGCTCCGGAACCTCGATGGAAAGTTCCTCGATGGGCTCGCAGCGCTGGCCGTTGATGGTTTTGTCCAGCACCTTGGGCTGGCCCACCTGCAACTCGAAGCCCTCGCGGCGCATGGTCTCGATGAGCACGCTCAGGTGCAGCACGCCGCGGCCATACACCACAAAACTATCGGCATTGATGCCGGGTTTTACCCGAAGGGCCAGGTTCTTCTCCAGCTCCTTCTCCAGGCGGTCCTTGATATGGCGGGAAGTCACAAACTTGCCGTCCTTTCCGAAGAAGGGCGAGTTGTTAATCATGAAGAGCATGCTCATGGTGGGCTCGTCCACGGCGATGGGCGGCAGGGCCTCGGGGTTCTCGATATCGGCAATGGTGTCTCCTATCTCGAAGCCTTCGATGCCCACCACGGCGCAGATGTCACCGCACTGGACCTCGTCCACATTGGCCTTGCCCAAGCCTTCGAACACCATCAGTTGCTTGATTTTGCTCTTTTCCACTATGTCGTAGCGCTTGCACAGGCTCACGGGCATGCCGGTACGGAGGGTTCCGCGGGTGATGCGGCCCACGGCGATGCGGCCCACGTAGGGGCTGTACTCCAGAGAGGAGACCAGCATCTGGGGCGTCCCTTCCCTCACTTCCGGGGCGGGAATCTCTTCCAGGATGGTGTCCAGCAGCACCGAGATATCCTGCGTGGGCTTTTTCCAGTCCTTGGACATCCAGCCTTGCTTGGCACTGCCGTAGATGGTCTTGAAGTCCAGCTGGTCCTCATTGGCGCCCAGATTGAACATAAGCTCGAACACCTCTTCCTGCACCTCGTCGGGGCGGCAGTTGGGCTTGTCCACCTTGTTAATCACCACAATGGGCTTCTTGCCCATGTCGATGGCCTTGTTCAGGACAAAGCGGGTCTGCGGCATGCAGCCCTCGAAGGCATCTACCAGCAGCAGGACCCCGTCGGCCATATTGAGCACACGCTCCACCTCTCCTCCGAAGTCACTGTGGCCGGGAGTGTCGATAATGTTGATTTTCACTCCCTTATAGGTGACGGATACGTTCTTGGCCAGGATGGTGATGCCCCGTTCCCTTTCCAAGTCGTTGTTGTCCAGGATGAGGTTTCCGAGGTCTTCCGGCTTGCGGACCAGGTTGGCCTGGTAGATCATGCGGTCTACGAGGGTGGTTTTGCCGTGGTCTACATGGGCGATGATGGCGATGTTTCTGATGTCCTGCATATATGCGCTTCTAAAAATTTTACAAAGTTATGAATTTTCGGCGAAAGAGACAACTTTACACGCTGGCGCTGAAACGGATAATTTTTTCGAGGAGGCCCCTGAATGGCCTCCAAGGCCGATTTTCAAGGTCTCCGGCGGGCTCTCTTTCCCATTTGACCGTTTTCAACCGTGTAGCGGATCTCAAAAATCGGCCCCACAAGGTGTTGAGAGGCCGAAAATGCAATTAAACGTTTCATTTTTCGTGACACGGATAAGTTTTCTCAGCTTTGCAAAAAATTGATGCGCTATGAGAAAACACTTTCTTTTCCTTTTGCCCATTTGCATGCTGGTGGCGTGCAAGGGCGTCGGCAGCCCCGATCCGGACATCCATGCGCCGGGTGACGAAACGGTGTACCACGGCATGATTGAACTGGGACAGAAACTGGACGACCCTTACACGGTCGAGAACATGCAGAAAGCCCTCCAGAACGTTTATTCTTCCAAGGCCGACCGCGTGGACATCACAGAGACAGACCTCTACGTGCGTTTCCTGCCCGAGGATGACGAACAGTACAAAACACTCCAGGCCTTGGGGCTTTATCTGATGGACCATCCCATGGATTACCAGATTCTCAAGGAAGGAGACTACTACCAGGACCCGGAAGTGGGAGACGAAGCCATTACCTGGCAATATGCCGTGGTGCCCCATGATTTCATCTTCCCGGAAGGCATCACCTACGAGCTGTTGGACAAGGTCTTCATCTCCGAGCATGCTCCCGTTACCCGGGCCGATGACTGGGTGGACTGGGACCTGGTAGAAAAGGAAGCCTTCCGCCTTACCGGCAACGAGAAGCTGTGGCAGGAACCCGTCACCAAGGCCGACGGCTCCGGGCCCTCCGGCCGGATTACCATCGAAGACCCGCTTTTCAGCGGGGGAAAACCCTTCGGTGTAGCCGGCGTAAAGGTGGCGGCCAACATCTTCGTGAAGATAGCCACCACCTACACAGACCGGGACGGATACTACCAGATGGGCAAGTCCTTCTCCGGGAAACCCCGCTATCGGCTGGTATTCCAGAACACGAAGGGCTTCAACATCGGCTTCAACTTCCTGATTATTCCGGCCTCCGTGAGTACGCTGGGGAAGGGAGAACCCTCCGGAATGGACTACCATGTAACGCAGGCCGATAGCGAAGGCGCCCTTTTCCGCCGCTGCGTGGTGAACAACGCCGCCTACGACTACTATTCCCGCTGCACGGCGGAAGACCTGGACATAGCCACCCCTCCCGGAGACCTCCGAATCTGGATATTCCCCTTCCTGGAGTGCTCCAGCGCCAGCATGCTGCACCACGGCGCCTTCCTGGACCACAGCCTCATCAACAAATACTTAGGGGATTATCTTTTCATCATCAAACTCTTCCTGCCGGACATCACCATCGGCACCAAGCAGATGAACTACATGCAAATCTATGAAAATGTGGTGCATGAGCTGGCCCACGCCAGTCACTATGCCAAGGTGGGAAACACTTTCTGGACGCCGTACATCGACTATGTAATCAAATCCTTCATCCTGGAAGGATGGAATCCCTACGGCAGCGGGACCGACGCCAAGGCCGGCTATTGCGAAATTGGGGAAATGTGGGGTTACTTCATGCAGGAAACCCTCAAGACAGACCGTTACGGCGGCACTGTGAGGCAATTTGGAAACACTTTCTGGTTCAAGCCGGACATCTTCTCCTACCTGTACGAAAGAGGTCTGAGCCGCGGAGACATTTTCCGGGCCCTCACGTCCAAACTGAGCGGAATCGACGACCTCAGGGAGGAGCTCATCGCCCAGAACAGCGACAAAGAAAAGATTATCAACGACACCTTCCGCAAATATGGCAAATAGTATGAAACGCATCCTTGCAGCAGGCTTGCTCATCCTGACTGTCACCGCAGCCAGGGCCCAGCAGTGGGCCGTCCAGACCAACCTGATGGACTACCTCAACTTCGGCACCCTGAACATCGAGGGGGCGGTGGCCTTCCACCAGCACTGGAGCGCCACGGCCGTAGCCAAACTCAATCCCTTCCATTTCAAGAAGGGAGGAGAGCCCCTGAATGCCCGCCAGCAAGTATTTGGCGCCGGTGTCCGCTACTGGCCCTGGCATGTGTATTCCGGCTGGTGGGTCGGCACCCGTATCCAGTACCAGCAATACAACCGGGGCGGTATCAAGAATCCCGACACCAACGAGGGAGACCGCTGGGGCCTGGGGCTTTCGGGAGGCTTCTCCTACATGATTAATCCGCACCTGAACATAGAAGTGGGGGCCGGGGTCTGGGGTGGCTGGGACCGCTTTACCACCTACTCCTGCCCGGTCTGCGGCCTGATTAAAGACAAAGGCTCCCGCGCCTTCATCCTTCCCAACGACCTTCTTGTAGCACTGGTCTATGTTTTTTAAGAAAACCTTCATACCGCTTTCACTGCTGGGGCTGTCCCTGCTTTCCTGCTCCATCAAGGAGAATAGGGACATCTGCCCCTGCGCCCTCAGGATAGAGCTAAGCGCCGTCCCGGGGCCCGTAAGCCTCTGGGTGGTGGCAGGAGACTTCCAGGCCATCTTCCGGGCCCGCAAAGACACCGTGATGGTGGTGCAGGTTCCTAAGGGAAAAATCCGCCTCCAGGCAGTGTCAGGGGCCGATATGGAAGCCCGGAAGAACTTGAGGATACCGGTGGGCTTCGAATGTCCGCCGGTATACCTCTACTCTTCTTTGGTGGATACCGGGCGGGATTCCACCAGCGTCTCCGTATCCCTGAACAAGCATTTCTGCACGCTTTCGCTGGACTTTGACGGCCCGCCGGGCTGGGGAGAGCCTTATTGGGCCGAGGTAAGGGGCAACGTAGGCGGTCTTTCCTGGGAGGGCACGCCGGACGCCGGTACCTTTTCCTGCCGCCTGGACGCCGGCCTGTCTGCCCGCCTTCCCCGCCAGGACCCGGAAGAGGAACTGTGGTTGGACATCACCATGCCGGACCGCGTGGTACGCAGCTTTGCCCTGGGAACCTACATGCTGCAGGCCGGCTACGACTGGCACGCCCCCGACCTGGACGACATGCCCTTGGAAATCCGCCTCTCCGTTACGGAGATTCTCCTCCAAAGCCATCTTTGGAGCCAGGTGGTCCCCATAAATATGGATATCTGAAAAAAATATTTGGACTTTCAAAAAAAGTGCGTATATTTGCAGTCCCAAATTGATGCGCGGATGGCGGAATTGGTAGACGCGCTACTCTCAGGAGGTAGTGTCCGAAAGGACGTGTCAGTTCGACTCTGATTTCGCGCACAAAAAAGACTGGAATCTCTTCCAGTCTTTTTTCATTGTATGTCCAGGGCTTTAGAAGTAGGTCACAGTCTTCTGTTCCACGGCCGTCAGGAGTTTGTTGGCCAGGGAGGAAACGCCAAAGCGGAAGAGCTTCTTATCCAGCCATTCCTCTCCCAGGATGTTCTTCACGATGGTCCAGTAGCAGACGGCGTCCAAAGCCGATGCAATGCCTCCGGCGGCCTTGAAGCCCACCTTCTTGCCGGTAACCTCATCGTATTTCTTGATGCATTCGCACATCACATAGGCGGCCTGCGGGGTGGCGTTCACCTTCACCTTTCCGGTAGAAGTCTTGATAAAATCGGCCCCGTTTTCCATGGCCAGGAAGCTGGCGTCGGCAATGAGCTCGGGGGTCACCAACAGGCCGGTTTCCAGAATCACCTTCAGGCAGACGGGACGGCCCACTTCCTGGGCTACGCGGTCAATACACTCGCGGGAGGCCTTGATTTCCGCACCGGCGGCCTGGTAATCTCCGGAAAGGAAACTATTGAGCGCCAGCACGATATCAATCTCATCGGCCCCGCCCTTCACCGCCAGTTCAATCTCATGGAGCTTGACTTCCAGGAAACTCTGGGAGGTGGGGAAACAGCCGGCCACGGTGGTCACATGCACGTCCTTTGTGGCACGCTCCGAAGCCACCACATGGGCGAAGTTGGGGTACACGCAGATGGAGGCGGGCAGCGGCCAGTCCGGGTAATCCTTGGCAAAGGAGTTCACCTTCTGTACCAAGGTTTTCACGCGGGCAGGCGTGTCTTCACTGGCCAGGGTGGTCTGGTCCATGATGCCAAAGCACTTTTTATAGAGCTCTTCGCAGGCCACTTCTTCCAGGCCGCCGGCAATGATTTCCAGGCTGTGGGCAATGGCCTCTGCATCGGGCGTATAGCCGTATTTACTTGAAAGAGACATAGTACTTATCCTTTAATTTGAATCTTAAATCCTTCATCAATCAGCGGCTGCACCAGCTCTTGCATCTGAGCAACCGTATATTTTCCAAGCCCGCTCATGGGCGTTTCCCGGTCGATGGTATAGACCATCACCTCGCGGGGCCGGAGCTCCCGCACAATCTCCATCCATTCTTTCACCCATTGGGCCGATTCCCAGCCGGGCCCCCGCAGGAACATGGTCTGGAGTACAAAATCTCCCCCGAAGCGCCCAAGCTGCGCCACCACGTCGGCCACATGGTACTCCCCCGCCGGCCTGTTCACCAAAGCCACCTGGGCATCCGTGGGAGCGTCCAGCTTGAGGATGGGATTGTCCACCTTCCGGAGCGCTTCAAATATGCCGGGCCGGCCGATACGCGTGGCATTGGACAGCACCGACACCTTGGCCGAAGGGTAATATTGATTCCTGAGCGCCAGGGTGAGGTCTATGATGGCGGGGAATTCCGGATTCAGCGTGGGTTCCCCGTCTCCGGAGAAAGTGATGGAATCGATGGGCGTTCCCTTCCGGGAGCACTCCTGCAACTTGGCTTCAAGCGCCCTGCGAACATCATCGGCCGATGGAAGCACGCGGTCTCCCAGGCCGTCCTTGTTCCAGCCGCACTCGCAGTACACGCAGTCAAAATTGCAAACCTTCCCCTCCTGGGGCAGCAGGTTGATGCCCAGCGAACTTCCCAGCCGACGGCTGAAGATGGGGCCGAATACCGTGGTTTCCCGCATCATAGCAGCACAGACTCAGAGGCCTCCGTCAGCTTGCCATCGGCCAGGTTATTGATATACACGATGCCGGGCTTCTTGCCGGGTTCCAGGGTGCCCAGGACATCTTCCTTGCCCAAGAAGCGGGCACCGTTCAGGCACGCCCAGCCCAGGAGTTCGCCCAGCGGCAGGTCAAAGGCATCCTGCAGGCAGCGCAGTTCGGCCAGCATGTCCAGCGCGTCGTTGGAAGAGAGCGAATCCGTTCCCACGCAGATGGGAATGCCGCTCTCCCGCATCAGCGGAATGGGCGGGAGGGTATTGTGGATAAAGAGGTTAGAGAGCGGACAGACGGCCAGATAGGGCTCCCTGAGGGCCGCGCGGGCGACGCGGACGCCATCGGCCGACAGGCAGCACTCATGCACCAGCAGCACATGGCCCGCGGCCGGCAGGGACAGGCCCGCGGCCAGGCGGTCCAGGAAATACTGCAGGGAAGACGTCCCCGTCACGGGAGGCGTCGGAATGCCGTTACGGATGCGGTTGTCCCACATGGGGCCGCGCCCGCAGAACATCATCTCCTCCTCTTCCTCCGACTCTTCGCAGTGGAAGCTCAAGAAACCGCTCCTGAGGCCCTCCACGGAAGAAGCCGTAACCAGCTCCGGGCTCATGGTATAGCAGGAATGCGGCGTAGGGGCGGCATCCAGGCCATAGGAAAGCGCCTTTTGCTGCAGCGCCTTCACGCCCTCCATCACCGCATCGCACTCGGAAGGAACGGCGCCGAACACCTCCAGGAAGGTGCGCGTGTACATAGGGTGGGAGGCCTTCACTGCAAAGGAATCATCGCAGTTGGAAATATCGGCCATGGCCACTACGCCCTGCCGGTACATCCCGTCCATGGCTTCCTTCAACAGGGCCACCTTGGTTTCAAGCGAAGACGTGTCCCTAAGGGCGTTGATTTGGTCTATAAAGCCCGCCATACCCGTTCCCTTGCGGAAAAGTCCTTTCATGTAGGACAGCTCCACATGGCAGTGCGCATTCACCAGGCCCGGGCAGAGGGCGCCTTCCAGCACAGGCTCCCCTTCCTCGCACACGCCCGTGCGGAGGATGGTGCCGTCATCGGCCAGCTCCACGAAGCCATTCTTCAGGGGAAGGGCCGATGTCAAAGTATAAACCCACTGGGCGGCGTAGCGTTTCATCTGTGCGGGATATAAAAGAGGGAATCTTTATGGAACTGCACCTTGGCCAGGCTGTCAAGGGCGCTCTGCGGCTGGGGCAGGTGGCGCGTGTCCGGGGCCAGCGAATACAGGCGCAGGAAGTCTTTCCGCCAGTTTTCCGCCTTCAGCTCCTTGTCCACCACCTTGCCTTCCGCCTCTAAGCGGTCCCCCACCTTCTCCATGATTTTCTCCATGCGGGAAGGGTCCTGGAGGTAATATTCCAGGCTGTAGAGGAAGTCGTCCGTGTCAAAGCCCTGGCTCTCGAAGATGCCTTCGTACACCAGGGAGGTGTCGGCCTGACGGCGAAGTTCCGGATGCTGCTTCAGGTACTGGTCCTGCAGGAGAACCTGGTACATCATATCCTCCATCTGCCTGCGCGGAATGCGCTCCGGCCCCCTGTGGCAGGAGACCGCCAGCGCCATGAGCAGGACGACATGAAGGAAATGCTTCATCTCAGCGGAGCGTGGCGCCGCACTCCGTCTGAAGGGCGGAGAGCACGCGGTTCATGGTATTTTCCACGTCCGTATCCGTAAGGGTACGCTCGGGGTCCTGCAGCACGAAGTTCAGGGCGTACTGCTTCTTGCCGGCGGGAATCTTCTCCCCGCGGTACACGTCAAAGAGGCTCACGCTCTTGATGAGCTTCTTGCCGGCCTTGAGGGCGCTGGAGCGCACGGCGGCATAGGGCACGCCTTCGTCTAAGAGCAGGGCCAGGTCTCTTCTCACCTCCGGGAAACGGGGCAGCTCCTTGAAGGAGAACTTGTCGCGCTTGATGAGGGTAAAGAGCACTTCCCAGTTAATCTCGGCCGCAAACACGGGCTGCTTGATGCCAAAGCGCTTGCAGAGGGCCGGATTCAGCGTTCCCAGCGTGGCCAGGAGCTTGGGCTCCTTGCCGGGCAGGCTGTAGGTGATGCCCTCGGAGAAGAGGTCGGAAGGGGCGCTGCCGCACTGGAGCGTATTCACGTCTATGCGGTAACGGGCCATCAGGGCCTCCACATAGCCTTTGAGCTGGAAGAAATTGGACTTCTGGGCCGGATTTCTCCAGGCCTTGTCCGGCGTTCCGCTGATAAAGAGGGAGAAGCAGCGGTGCTCCTCGTAGCCGGCCAGGGTAGTGCCGTCCGTACCGGCCAGCCGCTGGTACACGGAGCCGTACTCGAAGAACTTCAGGAAAGTGGCCTGCCTGTTCAGGTTGTAGGCCACCACCTCCAGACCATTGAGGAGCAGCGTCTGCCGCATCACGTTCAGGTCCTGGCTCAGCGGGTTCACAATGCGGACGCAACGCTCGGCCGGGAAGGTTTCCAGCTTGGTATAGTAGTCCTCCTTGGTGAGAGAGTTGTTCATGGTTTCCACAAAACCGTTGGCCGCCAACCAGTTGGAGATGGCGTTGCGCGTAGCTTCCGCTTCCGGCTGCTCGGAGGGATTCACGCTCATTCTCAAGTTCTGGGGCAGCTCAATGTTGTTGTATCCGTAGATGCGGAGGATTTCTTCCACCACGTCGCACTCGCGAGTCACGTCCACCATGTAGGTAGGGGCCGCCACAAGGGCGCCATCGGCCTTCTTCTCAAGGAACTGGTAATTCAGGCCTTCCAGGATTTTCTCAATGGTTTCATGGCCGATTTTCTTGCCGATGAAATGCTGGATGCGGTTGTAGTCCAGCTCAATCTGCGCCCGGCCGATGGGCCTGGGATACACTTCCCGCACCTGGCCGATGACCTTTCCGCCGGCCACTTCCTGAATCAGGAGGGCGGCACGCTTGGCGGCGTAGAGGGCGGCCTCGGGGTCGGCCCCACGCTCGAAGCGGAAGCTGGCGTCCGTAGAAAGCTGCTGGCTCTTGGCCGTGCGGCGGATGCTCACGGGGTCAAAGTAGGCGCCCTCGATGAACACGTCCACGGTGCTGTCCGTGACGCCGGAATCCTCTCCGCCGAACACGCCGGCAATGCACATGGGCCCGTCGGCATTGGCAATGACCATATCACAGGCGTGAAGCTTGCGCTCGATGCCGTCCAGCGTTTTGATGGCTTCCCCTTCGGCCGCGCGGCGCACAATCACCTTGCCCATCACCTTGGCGGCGTCGAAGGTGTGCAGCGGCTGGCCGGTCTCGAAGAGCACGAAGTTGGAAATGTCCACCACGTTGTTGATGGGCTTGAGGCCGATGGACATCAGGCGCTCCTGCAGCCATTCCGGGCTGGGCCCCACCTTCACACCCTTCACCGTGATGCCGGTGTAGCGGGGGGCACCCTCGCTGTCCAGCACCTCCACGGGGATGGACTCCCCTTCCCCTTCGCGGAAAGCCTCCACGGAAGGGATGCAGAGCTGCGCGGGAATGTCCTTGCTGCGAAGGTAGCCGTAGAGATCCCTTGCTACGCCTATGTGGGAAGCCGCATCAATCCGGTTGGCGGTGATCTCGTATTCTATCACGGCCTCGTCCTTGAGCTGAAGGTAATCCTTGGCCGATGTGCCTACAACGGCATCCTCCGGCAGCACCATGATGCCCTCATGGCTGGTGCCGATTCCCAGCTCATCCTCGGCACAAATCATCCCCAGGCTCTCCACGCCCCGGATTTTGGATTTCTTGATTTTGAAATCTCCGGGAAGGACGGTGCCTGTCCGGGCAAAGAGCACCTTCTGGCCGGCCGCCACATTGGGCGCGCCGCAAACCACCTGGACGGGCTCGGGGCTGCCGTCGTTCACCGTGGTAACGTGCAGGTGGTCGCTGTCCGGGTGGGGTACGCAGGTGAGCACCTGGGCCACCACAACCCCCTTGAGACCGCCGGGAATCACTTCCTGCATCTGAACGCTGTCCACCTCAATGCCAATCGATGTCATGGCCTCGGCCACCTGGTCCGGGGTGAGGTCACACTTCAAATACTCTTTAAGCCAATTGTAACTTAACTTCATTGTATATCTTCCAGTTTAAACAAATCTTCTACGAACTCTTTTTTGTCAAAGACCTTCAGGTCTTCCACGCCTTCTCCGATTCCCAGGAACTTGATGGGAATCTTGAAGCCGTCCACGATGCCCACCACCACGCCGCCTTTTGCGCTGCCGTCCAGCTTGGTCATGGCCAGGGCCGTCACGTCCGTGGCCTTGGAGAACTCCCGGGCCTGCACAAAGGCGTTCTGGCCCGTAGAGGCATCCAGCACCAGCAGCACCTCATGCGGGGCGTCGGGCACCACGCGGCGAATCACGTTGCGAATCTTGGTGAGCTCGTTCATCAGGTCCACCCGGTTGTGCAGGCGGCCGGCGGTGTCTATCAGGACCACGTCGGCTCCTTTGGCAACAGCGCTTTTCACGGTGTCAAAGGCCACGGCGGCAGGGTCCGAGCCGGTGGGCTGCTTCACAATGTCCGCCCCGGCACGCTCCGCCCAGACGGTGAGCTGCTCCACGGCGGCGGCGC
>Ga0310691_10001750_pt1 | contig 31771 bp, 22 predicted proteins | sample 176DNAGHGlowgp2_FD_203887 | JGI IMG/M metagenome (GOLD analysis project Ga0310691, IMG submission 203887) | Sheep rumen microbial communities from Palmerston North, Manawatu-Wanganui, New Zealand - 1766 DNA GHGlow gp2 (v2) (version 2) | ecosystem: Host-associated > Mammals > Digestive system >... | reverse complement strand
GCTTCGGCAGGTTCACAGACTTACAGGGGAAGCAAAGGTTTCAGCACGAGCCACAGCGCGAGCTACAGCACGGGCTTGAGTGACTCCGGCAGCAGCTCGGGCACAAGCATCGGCACAAGCGTTGGCACAAGCATCGGTTCAAACTTCAGCACAAGCGAAAGAACCTATAACTATACATATTCGGCAAGGGTAAACCGTACAGCAAATACTTATAAAGTTTCATACGCATTCAATGGTGCCCCCTGCAATTACTATAAGGTAGAGGTCCAGTTTAACAATGGCAGCTGGACAAAGCTTTATAAGGGAAGCAGCAAGACGTATATCGTTACCTTAAGACCTGAGCTCTCAAGCGTTAAGTTCAGAATTACCTACTATTTTAAATTAGGCAATACAAAAAAGGAACTTACATCCCTGACCACAGGTAATACAAGGTTCATCTAAGATACGTTCTGTCCGGTGATACCGGACTATACCCCTCCCATATAGCATATTTTGTCCGGCGGGCAAAGACCTGCCGGACAGATTTTGTTTTTAAGCAGCGCTTTAAGCTGGATAATTTTTTGTCCGGCGGGCAAATAAATCAGAATATCTGCTTGATTTTAGCAGATTGTTTCAGAAAAACGGGCTTTTTTAACCCGAATTTTCATTTTGCATGATAATCTTACATAATACAAATGTACGGGGAAATGGCTATGAAATATTGCCTGAGGGCTTTATGAGCCGTTTCGGGAAAGCCCGGTGCCATAGGGCACAGAACCGCCGCATTTAAAGACAGCCGGATGCGGTCGGGGATGCAGTAAGACTGTCATAGAAAGTTATATACCATCAAGGAGGTACATTCTTATGTACAGACTCAAGAAAGTGGCGCATAAAGCGTCGATCGGACTTGCAGTGGCAGCAATGACCATGAGCATGGGAATCTCCGCTCTGGCTGCTGATACCGCAAGTGTTGATACTTACGGAAGCAACGCTACCGTCTATGGTAACGCTGCAACAGATGAAGTTGGCACCTTTGAATATGAGGCTGCCACAGAGACTACAGCTGCTAAGGTCGTTTCAGTACCTTCGGCCGCTGACCGCTGCACCATCAAGGTATACGGCGTTGATGCAGGTGCTACGGTAAAGGCATATCACCTTATCGAAGGCAATTACAACAAGTACGGATTCACCGGCTGGACACAGACCGTGGCATCAGCAGGCATTTCCAAGTTTGAATCCTTCCACAATGTCGTTGACAATGTGAAGCAGGTAGTTGCAAAGGTGACAGACAAGACAAGCGATGACTACAACAAAGGCCTTGTGATTACAGAAGAGAACATCTCGCTGATCGCTCAGGCTATCGCTTCCGGAACCCTTACAGAGAAGGATACCAATGCCGCTTCAAGAGCAGCAGGTTCTAAGGAGATCGAGACGATCACCCTTACACAGGATCCTCAGACCGGAGTTTATTCTTCCGATGCTGCCGAAGCAGGAACCTATCTCATCCTTGTAAGATCGGAAAACAAGGGCGTAATCTATAATCCCATGGTAGTATCCAATGACTATTCGCACGCCAACAACGCACAGTCTCTTTCAAATGTGACCGCTACAAAGGCAAACGCTGTAAAGAACGGCAATAAGTATGTTCAGATGCACGCGGATTATACCGATTATGTTGAGGAGCGCGGCGTGGACACCGACGCGAACAACTCCTTTAAGGACTACAAGTTCGTCATCGGTTCAGACCTCGTATCAAAGAAGGCAGTAGGTCTTGACCATAACGAGGAGATCACACAGTCCGAGCCCGGCGAGAACAACAATAAGAACACTTATCCCGATGCAAGGAAGAACCTTACATATTACAGGGATGTAGAGGCAAACGGTAATGTGTATGCCCTCTATGAGAGCGGAGACATCATCGCAGAGGCAGGCCCCGGACAGGGACAGTACGCCAAGGAAGACCAGGTGACCACCATGGCACTCCTCGGCCGTGCATATGCAAAGAAGTCGTCCATAGGACTTGAGAAGAACATCAGGAACGCATCGGTGCTTAAAGGGACCGCACAGGATGACCAGAAGCTCAACTACTCCAAGTATGATGACTCATACGAAGGCAAGACAGTAGAGTATGATATCCTTACATCCGTGCCTGACTATTCCGACATCTACTTTGCGACCATCGACGACTTTACTTTCAAGGTAACTGATAAGCAGTCAAAGGGACTTGATCCTGTTACTTTAGTAGAAGTATATGCAGGCTTCTCAACAAAGCTTGATGCAGCAGAGATCGCTGATGAGATCTGCACCGACGCCAACAAGGTCGCAGCCGCAAACTACACCTTTAAGGCAGGAACCAAGGCAAACAACCAGTTCAGCGTTGATTTCAAGCAGGCATGGGCTACCGATAAGGCAAATGCCAACAAGAAGATAGTCATCCGCTACGCTACAAAGATCAACAAAGATTCCAAGATTGGTCTTGACGGAAACGAGAACGAAGCATTCCTCGACTTCACGACCACTCCTGATGTTACCAACGGCTCCGGCCAGGGACATAAATTCGACTTCTGCCTGCAGTACACCTTCAAGCCCACTATCGCAAAGGTAGGGGAAGACGGAAGCGTTGAATGGGCAGAGAGCGTTGCACAGGTTGAAGGAACAGATTCCGATTCCGATACCGTAGAGAAGGCAACGGAAGTTACCAATCCTCTTGCAGGTGCTAAGTTCAAGCTTATCCGTATCGGAGACAGAACAGGCATCCAGAACGGAAAGTACACTGCAAACCTTGTTGAGAGCGCTACAGAAAAAGCACTCCACAACATCGCTGAGGCAGAGAGCGAAGAGGCCATCGACAAGACACATGCACAGACATGGTACATGACCTCTGATGAGAACGGTTACATCCAGTTCGATTCGGAATTTGACGGTATCGATGAAGGACTCTATGCAATCTACGAGTACGAGGCACCTAAGAACTACTCACTCAATGACCGTATCTACTATATCGAGATCTCTCCCGATTACGACGTGACACTTCAGAGGTTCCCCGGAACTGATGTAGAGTATGCAGATGCGGCAGCCGCTGCAACAAACGATACCTACAAGATGAAGCTCGTGAACAGCAGTTCAAGCACCTATTCAAAGACTGCCGCACATGACGGACGTCTTGACAAGGTAGAAAGACTCATCAATAAGTACACCATCACCGAGTACAACTCCGGAACAGAGGGTACTACGGATGCAGCCATCAATCCTCAGGATGCTGCTACATTCAAGGCAACTACAGATTACTACTGGGATACCGAGGATGACAAGTCTGACAAGACCACCAAGGAAGTTTCTTCCGAGGGCATCATCGCGATCCCCAATACAAAGCTTGCAAAGCTTCCTTCGACCGGTGGTATCGGTACTCTTGTATTCACAGGAGCCGGAATCGTTCTGATGGGCGGAGCAGTATTTGCAATGAGGAAGAAAAAGGAAGACGAATAATATCTGATTGATATTTGTACTGAACTGATGGATTTTATACCCCGGGGCATAAGTCCCCGGGGATATATAAAATCGTATCCGTTCCAAGGAGGATCCTTTAGTGAACAAGAAGAAAAAGTCCCGTCTGATAAGGAAGATAGTCTCGGTGCTCATATTCCTTGCCGGACTCGGCATATTCCTATATCCGACGATAAGCGATGCTTACGGCAAATACAGGGATTCAAAGTTGAAGGTCAAATACAACACGGCCATTAACAGCATGGAGAGTTCCAACAGGGAAAAGGAACTTGAAGATGCAGAAAGATATAATGAAAATCTTATAGCAAAAAACCGCCAGATAGTATCCGGTATGCAGTTTAAACCCAAAGATGAAGACAGGACGGAAGAAAATGACGAATATGAATCGCTGTTATCTTCTTCGGCAGCAGGCCTCATGGGGTATCTTGACATCCCCAAACTCGCCGTATCGCTCCCGTTATACCACTACACCGATGATGAAGTGCTGAACAAAGGCATAGGACATATGCACGGCTCCTCGCTTCCAGTAGGAGGGGAAGGGACGCACGCCATATTCATCGGACACCGGGGGCTTCCGAGCCTTAAGCTGTTTTCAGACCTTGACGAGATGAAGAAAGGCGATACCTTCTACATACATGTCCTTGACCGCATCCTTGCTTATAGGGTGTTCTCTGTCGATGTCGTGCTGCCGACGGAAGTTGACAGCCTGAGGATAGAAGATGGCAGGGATCTCGTGACATTGGTGACCTGCACTCCATACGGCGTCAATACGCACAGGATACTCGTAAGGGCAGAAAGAACAGAGTACAAAGGGGAGGACACGGAGCCTTCCATGATGAACAAGATAAAGAGGACTATAGACAACAAGACCATACTCGGGCTTGCAGTCATACTTATAGCCATCATCATCCTTGTCCTTGTGAACAGGGACAAAAAGCCTGAGAAAGTTCAGGACAACGCACCTGATATGACAGACAGGCATACAGAAGAAAACGGATCTCCTGCTGATGCGGGTGATAAAGAATCCTGAACGAAAAAGGAGACAGAAAATGAAAAAGACTAAATTATTTGCAGTGCTGTTATTGTCACTGTCACTCAGTTTAGGCATGGGTTATGCCGAAGGAGAGGAACAACTTGGTCCTGCATCCGGAACACCGGAGACAGAGAAAGGCTCGCTCCCAGAGCCCGGCGTATTACCTCCGGCAGATGGCAGCGGTGAAGGACAGACTGAAGGTTCTTCAGAGGATGAGATAGAAGAGCCCGTGGCTACAGCCACACCCACGCCGGAATGGATGGCATGGGACAGGGAAAGCAATTCGCCGGAAGAAGATGGTTCATACCGTTACTGGATGGACGATCTAAAGGACGGCACAGGCACCCTCAGCATTGGCTTCTACTTCAATGATGAGCAGGAAGCCATAGACGGTGCGGAAGTAAGTATTAAAAAGATTGCCGGGCTTACCGTAAAGAACGGAAATGCAAAATACACCCTTATCGACAGCCTTAAGGAAAAGCATCCGGATCTTAAATTTGACGGCATGGTAAGCGAAGACCTCGACGCGCTTGCAAAGCAGCTCAGGGAAGAGGTCACAGAGTACGATAAGAAGGCAGTTTCAGACAAAGACGGCAAAGTAAACTTTGAAGGACTTGAATACGGCCTGTATCTTATCGTAGAAACCGGAAAGAGCGGGACTGCATCGAATTTTGCAGATTTCAAAGCATTCATAGTGAATGTTCCGTTCCCGGTAGTAGATCCCGCAAAATACAAGGGTTCATGGAATTATAATGTGGATGTCAAGCCTAAGGCTGAGATAATAAAATTCACTCCTACGCCCACCCCGACGATCCCCCGAGTACAGATGGGTGACAACGGAGTACTGGGTCTGAGCATCGCCATGCTTGCCGGTCTGGTTGCCGGACTTGGAGGAATAGGTATCATACTGAGCACGAGAAAGGATAAGGAAGACAAATAAGCCCTTTTTATGGCAAAAGATGGCCGCTGTATGCCTTACTATGAAAGAAGATTTTCAAGGGCGGCTGCATATATATTGCCATGGTACGGAAAACAAACAGGGGGATGTCATATACAGCCGTACTTTGTTCATTTGTTCAAATAGGCTGTAAGACAGAAAAGGAGTAATTGCAGTGAAAAAAACTTTCAAGCAGTTTTTAGCCGCTATCCTGGCCATGATCATGACGTTCGGGATGATGCTCTCACCATTAGGCGAAGTATTTCATTGGACCAGAAAGGCGCAGGCAAGCGGCAAATCAGGAGCATGGAATAGCGGCTCTTATGATGTTACCATCCCATCTAATCAGGTTACTGATACGATGAAGAACTATAATGTGGGTGCCAGCTTTAGGGGATGGGCAAAAGTAAATTCCGTTTCGACTACCACTGCGGGCACAGATGCGGTGATCGAACTTACCACCGGCAGTAATTTCATCAAGAGTTATCAGACTTCATATAATACAGCATGTATGGATAAAGGCTGGGAAGCGCCTAAGGTGGGGTGGTATGGTTCTGATAAGGTTAAATGGTATGCAAAGGCAGATGGAACAGGTATTTACAATTATGGATATACGGCTACTCTTGCGTCCAAAACAAAACAGAGTGATGACAGCACGCTGTATATCTGGAATGTAGTAATCGGTTTTGAATACGGAACGTATAAGCCGGGTGGCTGGACATTACAGAGAATGGCATTCAGGGTTAAGTATTCCGTTCCTTCGCAGAAGGCCAAGATGCTGGTCAGCAAACAATGGTATAACGTAAATGGCTCTCCTTATGAATCGATAACTGTTACCGGTTCTACACGCAACGGTATCAGTAATTTAATGAATCACTCCGTATTTAAGAAAGCGTATACCGGAAAATTTCATTACGAGTTAACAACCACTAATAATACCCCGCTTACAAAGGCAAGCCAAGACGCGGGGTTATGGCTGGCCAGATGGACGGCTACAGGAAGCGATCAAAAAACCGTTTTGGAATGGTATAATGGCGGAGATAATGCACAGTTGGGAAGTTCTGGAAATCTCGTTACCAATATAAAGCCCGGTACATATTATGTTCATGAGGTATATGTTAGCGGAAATGGATTTGCAACCAATACTGGTCCCGAAAAGATCACTCTGACAGCAGGTGAAACCAAGTATTTTGTCTCGCCCGGTTCGGCGTCGATCAATACAAATCAGCCGATAGTAGGTGAGTTATCCATTTACAAGACATACGATGGAAACAAGATAACTGTCCCCGGAGCAAAGTTTGAATTATGGTACAACCCTACCAAGAGTCCGAGCTCGGATCTCAGCATGACGAATACCCTGACTACCACTTCGGTATCTAAAATAACCGGAGCAAGTGCTGATACTATTAAACTCGGTACCGCAACGACCAATAACAAAGGGGATGGTGTGTTTTCAATAAGTTCCGCATATAACATTTCCGGTTGGAATTATACTGACGATGCGGGCACTACATTTTGCGGACCGGCAGGCTACTATACCATTGTTGAGACGCAGGCTCCTACAGGATATACCATTCAGGATAGTAGCAGGTATAAGAATTATTCGTTCACATCAGGACAAGTGCATTATACCAATACAAATGTGGTATATGAATCCAAGAGTACCGCTGTTTTTGCCGAAGGCAAATATTACAACTTTAGGGCAGACAAAAACTATCAGAACCTTGACGGTCATGATGCTACTTCATTATTTTCCGATAACGACCTGTACAGGAAAACAAGAGCAAGTTATGAGCTCAGATGGGGCAGTTCGACAGGAGCAGTTATAGCCACCGGTAGCACAAATAGCAACGGCGCGATCATCTGGTCACTCGGAGCAAATGCGGCGAGTACACCCATTACGCTGTCTACCACGACATATACAAATGATACGATCGATCATATACCTTCTGGTACTAATCTGTATTTTGCCGAGGTGAAGTCTCCAAATGGATTTGAAGTTGCTTCCGGTGGACAGACAATAACGATAGATGGCAATAAATATATCACTGCCGGCACAGCACTTGATGAGAGCCCTATCGAAGTAGAACTTTCAATCAGGAAGTATATCGAAGGTCAGAGCGATTCCGAAGCAGCGGCATCTCTTGCATCCGGAGAGTTTGACGGAGCAGTATTTGATGTATACTGGACCGCTTATTCTGCCTACAATCTGACTCATGGCGTTAATATCACTAATACCAGTGACAGCGAAAGGACCGTTTCGATCTCAAATAGCACGAATACTGATAGCACCCAGAGCGGTTACGGTAAGAAGTACAGTGATATTATTTACAAATTCGGTACTTTCACTATAGAAAGCGGAAAGATAAAGGCAGTCGCAAATACTGTTTCGATCAATTCGTCATCATATAAGCCAAGTGTTAACAACAGCGGTTCTTATGGCAAGTTTGTAAGGATGCCTATCGGTAAATACATGATAGTCGAAACAAAGGCACCTACAAGCGGCATAAAGCTTTCCACGCAGAATTATTACCTGCAGGAATTCCTTTCAAATGAGGTTACAAAGCAGTCATATAAGACTAATACAAAGACAAGAGATACTGCAAGTTATGTACAGTGGCAGGTTCTTAATGATATTTCTTTAGAAGCAAAGATTTCAGAAGGACCCAAGAGCAACAATGTTTCAATAATCCTCACTAAAACCGCTGCCGATGAAGAACTTGCAGCCGGTTCCGTAGAAGGTGCTGAGTATGCAGTTTTCTATAGTAAAAACAGTTTTTCGGCTGGTTCTGTATCTATAGGTGATCCTTCACAGCAGAATGACTGCTCATGGCTCAGGAGCGCTACACCTTCGGCCGGTATCAGCAGAGTCGGTACATTTACTGTAAATGCTGATGGCGTAGGTATCGTTACGGCAAATACCTGGGTAGGAGATAACAATGTAAAGAATGCAACTCTTAACATTGAGACATTTTTCGGTGAGGAAGGCTTTTATTATATCGTTGAAGTAAAGGCTCCTGCAAATTATGTTTTCGATGATGATATAAGTGATACGGTACATCATCTTACAGCAGATGGAACGGCAGATCTTTCGCTCACATCTGTTGAGGAATCTTGTAACGACCCGATCATCCTTAACATAGAAAAGAAGACAGATGGTTCTGTCACAGAAATGGATGCAGCAGTCCTTAAGAGTTTCAATGGTACAGAATTCACGCTTAACTTCTACAAGGGCTATTCTGACTGGGACGGCACACTTAAGAGCGGCGTTAAAAATGGAAGCATTGTTCCGGATAAGACTCTTGTATATAAGGTTATTGATGGCAATGTGGATTTTAAGGATCCTACATATCTTGTTTCAGGAGAACCTTATACGAATGAATTCGGCGATATTGCTTTTCCTGTAGGCGTGTATACCATATCAGAAACTAAGGCATCCGAAGGCTTTTCCGTTAGCAATAACACATGGGAAGGCAATGACGGGAACACCTATACAGGTCAGGATGAGAATACCGGCCTTGTGTTTAGGGTTATTCAGCATCCTGAATATCCTGATCGTGGATTAACATATATCCTTGGCAGCAATGGCTGGAGTGCTGATCCGGTCAATTCTGTAGGAACAGAGTTTGTTGTTGAAAAAGGAAATACGCCTGACAGTGCGACTATAAAACTTACAAAGAATAAGGTACTTCCTGATGATACATCCGTAAAACTTCCCGGTGTTGATTTCAAGCTATATTATTACAATAATGCTTATAAAGCCCTTAAAGGCACTGAATGGGATAAGTTTGTGGAATATCTTGCAACGGAAGATCATGATAATTACCAGCCTTATCTTGAACAGGCTGATCAGGTGATCTCATTCACTACGGACGTTAACGGCGAGTATAATTCCGGAAAGCTTCTTACCGGCTGGTATGTTCTTATTGAGCAGCCGTGTGAAGCGAACAAGGGTCTTGTCCTTGTAACACCCAAGGCATTTGAGCTGAGGAAGGATGAAGTTTATGTTACAACGGAAAGCAATCACACCCCCTCGATGAGTACGCAGGAGTGGGATGGTGAATTGAGCACCGAAGATTATAAGACTCATATGAGTAATCCCGACGAAGATGTGAAGATAGTTGATAAGGTTCATTATGATAGGCTTCCGAAGTCTTCTGTATATACTGTTAAGGCAGTCATTATGGATATAACATCTGGGATACCTGTAGTGCTTAAAGATACTACCTCGAAGATAGTACAGGCAGCAGAACAGTTTACCACCGGAAGCGACCATCTTAATTCAGATGATGTCCTTGTAAACTTTGATTCATTTTCTGTCAAGGAGCTTGGACTTGAAGGACATAAGTTCGTGGTATATGAGTTCCTTTTTGAAGGAGATCAGACTTCTGTTCTTCTTACAGAGAGTGATATAGATAAACTTACGGGTAAAACATCCGGAACAGTCGAAAAGGCTTCATATGACAATGATGGTAAAGTTATCGGCCATTATGATGCTACAGATGATAATCAGATAGGTTACTTCCCTGAACTTCATACCATTGAAAATGACAGTCTTACCCTTAATCATGTATCTCCTGTATGGGAAGAAGATGGCAAAGAGTACATAAAGGTGAGCGATACGCTGACATATAAGAACCTTGATGTTTCGCTCACATATACTGTAAAGGTCATTGTCAAGGATGTAAAGGACGACAGTACAGTAGCAGAAAAGGAAGTACCGCTTATTCCTTCTGCTGCTGACGGTGAATTAAAGATTGATGACATAGTGTTTGAAGCAGGAGATATAGACAGCTTCTATATCTGCGAAGAACTTTATGTTGGTCCTGTAACGGATGGGAAAAAGGCAGGAGAACATACAGAGAAGATAGAAGCACAGACAGGATACGTCGCTTCTATAGGCACAACGGCTTCTTCTTCATCGGCAAACGGACAGAAAGACAGCGGAATAAATCTTGCATGGGCAAGTAAGAATGTTACCCTGACAGATGTTGTTGCAGCGCATAACCTTAGCGGACTTGCCGTAACAATAACCTGCGAATACAGATATGTAACAGGAGAAAACAAAGAACAGGTGGTAACAGATGCATCTGGCAAAACTCTTACCAAGACTATTACGCATACTTTTGGAAGTAATGCTGATGAAAATATCAGCATAGAAATAACAGGTCTAAACCTTACTAATCTTAAGGATCAGACCATAGTGGCCTATGAGACTATTTCCTATGAAAACAGCAGAGGCGAAGAAGTAGTAGTCGCAAAGGAGCATAAGGATGACAGTCTGGAGCAGAGCATCAAATTTGTCGGAACACCTGTAAGATTCGCAAAACAGGATACATTTGGGAATCCTGTTAGCGGGGCAAAGTTCCAGATTAGTGATTCCGATAACAATGTTGTTGAGACATGGACATCAGATGGAACTGCTAAGGAATATGTACTTGCTGATGGTGATTACACACTTGCAGAGGTCGAGGCTCCTGAGGATTATGGAGTATGTGAGCCGGTTAAATTCACCGTAGAATTCGGAAAGCTTTACGTGAATGGGCAGGCCGTGGATGAAGCAGTTATCGTATGTGAAGATACACCACTTACATCACTTCCTACCGCTGGCGGCATGGGAACAGCTCCATTTGCATTATCCGGTATAACTATAATGCTTGGATTGATGTTCTATAACATAATAAAAAGAAAAAAGGCATAAATAAAATGTCTTGAAACAATGATACCCCGGAGATGATCCGGGGTATTTTATTGTGATGCCATGGCTGTTTGGTTTGTCAGTAAATAATATAATTAAAATATAACATATTTCCGAGTTTATTTATTTACAAACCACCACGGAAAAACTATAATATATTTAGAAGAACAGATATAAAATACTGAAAGGAGAAGAGATGTACAAAAAAGACAAAAGAAAACCTATCCGTCTGTGCCTGCTCCTGATGGGACTGACAGCATGTTTTATGTCTTGCGGCAAAGAAAAGACGCGGGAAGAAGACAAAATGATTGATGGTTATGAGTCACTGGCGACTTTAGGTGATTCTTCACACATCGAAGATGATGCATCAGACGACGCCACGGTTATCATTGAAAAGCAGGAGACAAAGACTGAAACCACAGAGACAAAGACAGACGCTATCACAGTTGACGATAAAGGCAATTTTGTCATAGATGACAAGAACGAAGATGTCATTATCGAAAAGACAGATGATGGAACAGAGATTGCTACTATAAAGACCGAAGAAGGAGAAGTCAAAGTCGCTGTAAAGAAAGACGAATCTGGCAAAACAGTAGTAGATAACAGTAAGACAGTCACAACAGACGCAGAAACCAGTGAAACAAAAATAGTAGATACAACTGCTCCGTCAAAGAACGAAACAGCGCCGACAGCAGGCGTAAAAACAGAGATCAAAGTGGATGATAAAGGGAACGTCGTTGTCAAAAAGACAGAAACAACGACAATTACGGTGACAGTAACCGCTACGCCTACTGCAACGCCAAAGGAAACCCAAAAGCCGGAAACGACGCAGATTGCGGCCAAGGCTACTGATACCCCGGTTCCGGTCATTTCTAAAAAACCTGAAAATACCAATGCACCTACGGTAAAACCTACAGAAAAGGTTACTACACCGACTCCAAAAGCAACTGACACGCCAAAACCACAGGCTACAAATACACCAACTGTAAAGCTGACATCCACACCTACGGCAAAGCCTGCAGAAAAGGTTGATACGCCAATCCCGCAGGCAACAAATACCCCTGTTCCGACCGCAACAAATACGCCTACGCCAAAAGCCACGAACACACCTACGCCCACAGTCCATATACACAACTGGGCGGCTGTAACAGAAACAGTACATCACGCAGAAGAAGGTCATTGGGAGACCGTTGAAACGGAATGGACAGAGAATGTCTACTATACAGGATACTGCCAGAATACCTTTCCAGATGCAAAATCCATATATGAGTTGATGAAAGAAGAAGGAACATGGGATCCAGATATGTTTGATGGCATCAGCATAACGCAGAAAGCCAAAGATGGAGGCCATTATGATACATATATAATAATGCCGAGATTTGGAGTATGGCCGCAATACGCTAAAAACCTGTTAAACACATATGGTTCTTCAACTGCATTAAAAAACCTAAAAGTAGATGAAATAGTGCATAAGGAAAACAAGGACATATATGTAGTAGACAAAGAAGCATGGGATGAAACAGTAATAACGGGGTACAAATGCTCTTGCGGAGCTACGAAAAATTAAGGAGGGAATTGTACAGTACAAGCCCCATCAGACGCTTAAAAGCGCCCACAAAAATGCACTTAGCTCCTAAATCTATAATAATTTCCGCATAATAATGAAAAGGCCTTATCCCCTAAGGAATAAGGCTTTTTTCAATGGTAAAAAAGCTATGTTTTTTAATCTGGTTTTGCTTCATACTCAGTAATAGTCAGCACCAGCTTTCATTTGTGTTTCAGTGATGCGAATATGCTTCACTTCCGCTTTCGGATTACATTATACCATTTATCCGGCACGCTATCAAGGAAAATCTCGACTGTTTCGTAGCAATTGATATCATTTGTCCCTAAAATCCCCATCACTCCCAACCAAAACCGTCATTCTTTTATTTCCTGAAAAATCCCACATATTACTTATATCTAAAATTTTGACGCCACGGAGGATAATGTTCGCGTGGTGTGATAGGAGGTTCTTATGACTAAGACAGCAAGGAAAATATTTTCCGACATAATCAACTGCGAAATATCCCTATATACCACCTTGTATGGCCCTGACAAAGCCGTAGTGCCTATTAGCGACATCATCAGATTCAACGAAGGATTGAGCAGGTATTCGGCAAGGAAAGCCCTGAAGGAACTGATAAAAGAGGACCTCATCTGTTTTACATCGCAGGGACGACCCGCCATAGAAAGTATAGGGGAGTACAGGGAACTTGTGTGTGAAGCGATGCCGCCGGTAAATGGCTACGCTCTTACCCGGAAAGGCTTTGAATCGGAACCATTCAGGGAAAGTTACAAAGCATGGGAAAAGAGCATGGCTGAGTGGGCAGAAGGAGGATCCAATGACTAATGCAGAACTCCTCAAGAGCAAACTAACGCTCGGTGACCTTGTGAGACTGATCGAAACTGAGAACTGCCGTAAATGCAAAGCCCGGAAGATCTGCAAAAAGAAGTATCCGGACGGAGTATGGGCAGGCTTCGATTGTAAAAGTCTCTTACGAGAATGGCTGAAACAGGAAGCTCCCGAGGACTGAAACGGCGCGGACAGGCAAGGACTCCTCTGAAGTTCAGGGGAGTTTTTGTTTTTGAAAAAATGCAACATACTGTTGGTGTAACAAATTATTGACGATATGGAGGCAATTTCATATCGTTCATTAGATAGGAGGATCCAAATTATGATAACACATTATAAAGGTGAATTAGGCGAATTTGATTACGACGACAACAATTTTAAAGTACATTACTTCACGGGTCTTCGGTACATCGGAAAAGAATCTGATGGAAATAAGATACATATCCCCGAAGGCATAAAAAATTGCAAATATATGTTTCAGGGTATAAGAGATCTTATAACTCCTCCGGTCATACCGGAAGGTGTAGAAGACTGCCAGGGTATGTTTGACGACTGTGTAAGTCTTAAAGAGCCTCCCGTCATCCCAGAAGGAGTTAAATACTGCACTGGTATGTTCGGCAGTTGCAGAGAGTTGCGAAGCGCTCCGGTCATTCCGCAGGGAGTTGTAGACTGCCATGGTATGTTTTCTTACTGCCATGCCATTACTAAGGCACCGGCGATACCTAAGAGTGTGGAACGATGTTCATATATGTTCACAGGTTGCACAAGCCTTAAGGAAGCGCCACCCATTCCGGAAGGTGTTACAAGTTGTCCCTATATGTTCTCTGGATGCATAAGGCTTGAGGAAGCACATGATATTCCAGGAAGCGTAAAATCCTGCCATTCTATGTTTGATGGATGTATAAATCTCAAAACAGCTCCTCACATTCAAAAGGGAGTACAGGATACTTCAAGTATGTTCGAGTACTGCATAAGCCTAAAAACGGCTCCTGCTATCCCGGAGAGTGTAACATGCTGTGATAGGATGTTCCGGGGCTGCAAAAGCCTGACGACTGCACCTTACATACCAGAAAGCGCAAGAGGAAACATCACAGAACTGTTTTATGACTGTTCCAGACTCGTATGGGATAACATACAGGGTGATGCACAGATTAGTTGTGATAAGCTTACGGGAAAAAGGTATGGCATATTGCTGGCACCGTTGCTGGCAGGACAGACGGCTGAAAGTCTGTTTGAAAAATATAAAAACAGACTCGGGAAAAAGCAGAGAAGATTGTTTATTGCGAGGCCTGCTGCATCAACCGTGATCATAGAAATGATGGATGCTCTGCACCTTTCCGGTGCCGATCTCTATTTTAAGTTCTATGATGCAGTGCTTTATCGTGGAAAAACAAGAGGCTATGTGTTTGACGCATATTGCGAACTCTTGTATAGCAGTAATAAGACAATATTACAGGAAATGATAAAGCATAAAGGACAGATGAGATTTGCGGATATGATCATTAAAAATATCCTTGAAGCAAAATCAATCGACCACCTGCTTAAAGATGCTCAGGCCATGTACGAGGCAATATCTGCTCAACATCCGGAATGGCTTGTCTGCCGGAACGGGAAAAGCCTGTATACGCTCGATCTGATCAGGATGCACGATGAACTGTCTGTTATCTATGTAGGAATACGGGCTGAGGAAGTCATGCTGCATTATGATGGAGATCCGTATGATAGGTTGCCGGCTAAATATGGCGACATAGAGATCCGATATCCCGTCAGTACTGAAGAAATGAGAGATATTGGAAAAAAGATGCGTAATTGCGTTGCCTCTTATGCTTGTGATGCGGCTAATAGAAAAATGACCATTCTCTGTATGACGAATGCAGCGGGAGAGTATGTAGGATGCATCGAAGCAGATCCCGCATGTGAGCGGCTTGTGCAGATAAAGGGCCCGCGCAATTATGCATTAAAAGGAGAATATGCCGAAATAATCAAAAAGTGGATAGAAGAAAAAAAACTTGGCCACGATATTTCTGATTATGAGAATATGGCATGATGAACGATAACGAAAGCTCTTCCGGAAACGGGAGAGTTTTTGTTTTATGAAAATTTGAACATATTATAACTGTAACATTTAACTGACGATATGGAGGCAATTTCATATCGTTAAATATTTTTTATAGGAGGATTCAAATATGGTAGATGTCGTAGCTAACGAAAAAGCGACCAAGGAATTTGTCATTCCTGTAGGTTGGGAAGTATTTGGAAAAATACGGGTACAGGCAGACACGATTGAAGAAGCATTCGAGTGGGCAAAGGAGCACATGGACGAGATCCCGCTTGATGATGATCCCAATGATATCACTTATGTGGACGGTTCATATTACATAGGCACAGAGAACGTCGATGAATGTATGCTTTACAATTAGGAGGTAACTTACTATGGCAAACAACTGTTATTTCTCCATGAAAGTGAACGGCTCGAAAGAAAACCGTGAAGCGTGGATAAGAAAAATGACAGACTACGAGGAACCCGACTACTTCCACAGGATCTTTACTGTGGACGTGTATGACGATGACGAGGAAAGTACATACATCAAGGGAGACTGTGCATGGTCTATCGAGACATGCTGCAGGGAATCCGGTTATTCCGGCGGCGTAGATCTTCTTGCCAAAAACACAAAAGATCTTGTTCTTGATGTTGAAATCTGGTCTGAGGAGCCCGGTTTAGCGTTCCAGGAACACTATATCTACAAAAAAGGTAAATGCGAAGCCGATGAGTGCGTAGAGTTCCACGAGTATTACTGGGACACATCCGAATATCCCACTTTTGAAGAATATAACAAAGAGGAATGGGACGGAGAATGCCCTGCAGCCGAAGAGGACTTTGACGATGGTCAGGCCAGAGTCGGTGGCTTTGAAGGATATTGCAACTGGAACATTTAACTGATGATATGGAGGTAAATTCATATCGTTAAATAATTTTTATAGGAGGATTCAAGAATGGTAAATGCCAATAACAAAGCAGAGTTTAAGGGACAGATCATCGATGCCCTTGAGGATTTTTGTGCCGAAATGAAAATCTCAATCCCCAACGATGAAAAGGACAACGACGACTATGACGATCCGGAGGAAATGGCCATAATCTATGGTTCAGACTATGATGTGATTGGTGACGAGATCGAGTACCTGATAGATCATCATGACGAAACAGAGATTATCTCCGATTATGATGTCATGCTCATCATCGGAAAACTTAAGGATATCGTCCCCGAAGATGAGCAGGGTTGTTTTACAAGGGAAAGCGAAACGGGGCTGATGTGTAAGATAAAAGATATATTTGCAAAATGGGGATTTGAAACAGCAGACACCCGGGAAAAGCGCATCACGGTTTTACTGCATAACGCGATCTCCTGCCTTCTCGACAACACTCTTGCTGATGAATCATTAGAGGATTGGGTAGAAGAAACTGCAAAAGAGCTCGATTGTACAACAGAAGAACTTTACAAATATGGGAATATTGAAAAGCCTGTTGAAAGATATGCATATGACATTGAATGGGACGTAGATTACGATGAAGTCTACGAAATGCTTGATAACATGACATATGAAGAAGCAGCTGAGTCACTTGAAATGCCTAAAGAAAGATATGCAAACATGTCAACAGACGAAAGGCATGATTATGCGTATGACTATTTCAGACATCGTCCAGGTGCGATCGATGACTTCATTGGTTTACCACAAAAAGTCCGTATACCATCAAATGTTTTTGATGACAATGCAGCAGACTGGTTAAGTGATGAGTATGGGTATTGCCTTTATGGATTCAGACTTTCAACCGATGGAGGTAAGGATGATGCAGAATGATAAGGAAATTAAAGCACTTATCTCTGAGATCAGTGCTGAAGCAAAGAAATATCTTGGTTTCGTGACTGACGCTAATCCTTGTGCTTACACGGACAGGATGGTTGAAGAAATTATAGAAAAGTCAAAAAGGCTTGAAGAACTCCATAATGAACAGTGATTAAAAAAGCAAAGGGTGGAACATATCTGCCCTTTGCCCTATAAAGGAGGAAAACAATGGAAGCTATAATGGTAACAGCGAAAAAATTGGATGATTATTATAACAATCCCGACGGAAATCTGTATAAAGAGATATCAGACCAGAGCGGATATGAAGTCATAGACGGATACTCGGAAGAAGACTGCAGGGCGATGCTTGCAGAAAACAGCCCTGTCTGGTATATACCTGGCAAGGCCCTGTCTGAAGCAGACGCTACAAAAGTGATTTCTAAAGAAGTTCGGGATATGAGGATTGCTCCGAGGATACTCTTGATGATCGAGAATCTGTCACCACAGGATAAGGATGATATTTACCGTTACCTTTGGTATCAGCATGTAGAAGAGGATGTATATGGGGCGGCAAGTCAGCTCATGGATCCGGAGGATAATCTGGATATCATAGAATTAGCCGCAACAAGATATGTCTATGAACTGGATTATGACTGTAATCTTTCTTATTGGGATAATATCGATAACCTTATAAGAGAGGAAAGCAACAGAAAAACAATATCTAATTCGTAAACGCTGTCATTAGATAAGCAAAAAAGGAGGAAATAATATGGGTCAGAGCTACTGGAGTACATCAGGGTTCGGAATAGATGGAAACTCTTTAAAAATTAAAAAGGGGTTGACCTTAAGAAAAATAATCGAAACATTAAAAAGTCACGGATACGAAGCTGATCCAAGAGACATTTTACGTGAAGATGATTATGATGACGACATGCTGGATTCAGAAGATATAGAAGATATATTGAGTGATTCCGAATGTGAAGAACATTGGCTCATCGGCGCGTACCCGTTCCTTATGGAATGGTGTGCCAGATATATAAAAGACAAACATGACATCGAGTTAGATCTCCTTGAAGATGAGGACGGTGATTGTTATCTCATGCTTTGTTCCGCAATGCCTTGGGATTTTACTGACGAAGTAAAATCGTTGACTGCCAAAAGCCTTACGGAAATGTTCAATGAAGGATTGGCATTGTTTTTTGAAGAGGAGCATAATGAACCGCACTTATGCACTGTCAGGAATTTTGACTAAAAAACTGCAACCGGAAGGTTTAAGCATATCAAATAACGATACAAAAAGCACATCAAAAGGGACGGCTGAGGCTGTCCTTTTTTGATGACGAGAGTTCAGAGCATGTAGCAGTAAAACGGATTTAAGCAGATTTACTTAGAAATGCAGCGGGTGATTTCCGTTGCATCTTGTTAATTTTAATAATAAAAAAAATACCACATATTGAAGGCATAAGGAAATTTGACGATACCGGAGGAAACCAAATACCGTCTTATTTCCTTTTATTTTTTAATATAGGAGGATCCAAAATGGCAACATTTAAGATGTATGAACTCAGAGGTTCAGATGCCTGTGCAAAGAAAAGAAACTTTGGTCTCGCACTCAGTAACAGCAAGGACAATGTATATAAAAAAGCTGTTGCTATAAAAGAGGCCATTCACAAGATGGTCAAGGGAGAGATCAGCACTGACGATGAGATCGATGCGGTCTTAGACGAAGGCTTCAATGCCATCCCTTATGCTTCCGATAAGCAGCGCGAGCTCTTAAGAGACGAAGCAAAAAAGACGGTAAAGAGATATGTCAAGAGCGAGAATACGGCATACCTTACCGATATTATTTCGGCAAAGATACCCGTGACGAATACGATGGACGTCGAGGTAAGCCCCGACTTCATCCGTATAATACCGGAGAACAACGCCGAAGACGAAAAGCTTAAGAGTCCGAAGATGATAGAGGTGATTAAGATAAAGACCAACAAGCCCGACCTTACGCAGCTGCATGCCAATATGGATATAGGTCTTTATGCGATGTTTCTCTACGCAATGAGGTTTTTGCTTCCTGAGGACAAAGATGTCATTGTTTCTGCATCATATTATTATCTGTACAGGAATGATGACAGTTTCGGAGACAAACCGAACTTTGAGGAGTTTTACTTCGCAAAGGGCGGCGGAAATGTTGTCTCATATAGCGATCAGTTAAGCTATGGAGACAAACATGAGAACAAGGAGATCATGGAGAAGATACATGAGTACGAGACAGGCATTCCTGAAGAGGAATGTACGAAGGCTGACTGCGAGCACTGTATGCTGTACGATATGTGCAAATTTACCGTGGCACCGACCATCGTAAAGAAGCCGCTCACTGCCAAGTCCATCAATGACCTTCTTCTCACTCCCAAGCAGGAGGAAGCGATAAATTACCGCGAAGGCATTGTCCGGATAAACGCCGGAGCAGGTGCCGGAAAGACCACGGTCATAGCGGTAAGGGTTGCTGCAATGCTTCTTGAAGGAGTAAATCCTGAGGCGATATTCCTTGTCACATTTTCCAATACGGGTGCAGAGGAGATGCGCAGCCGTATCAAGGTGATGTGCGAGGGCTTCGGCGTAGAACCCGAGGTAGCAGAAAAGGTAAACATCTTTACCTTCAATGCTTTCGGGAACGAGATCATAAAGAAGGACTACGCAAAGGTCGGATTCAAGTCAGCACCTGCTGTCATTGATGAAACCGAAAGAAGTTCCATAATAGCAAGGCTGCTTAATGAAAACTTCATAAGCGGGCTTAATTACAGGAACTTTAACGGGTTCGGATTTGGAGCAAAGGGTGCCATTGATGTTGCTAAGGATGTCTTTGACATCTGTAAGAAGCGTCAGTACGGCGTATCTGATTATCTGAGCGTGGCACAAGAGCTTAAGTACAGCGTTGACCATGTTGCGCTTAAGGCCGTTATCGCACTTTTTGACAAGTATGATGACGAGCTGAGGAAGAAATGCCTTATCGAGTTTTCAGACCAGATGATACTCCTTTTGGAACTTATACATCAGGACCCCTATTATATGGAACAGTTCAAGTTCGAGCATATAATAGTTGATGAATTCCAGGATTCTGACCAGGACCAGATAGAGATACTCAATCTTCTGACTGAGACGCCTACCTTCAAGTCGCTCATGGTCGTAGGAGACGATTCGCAGGCCATCTTCTCGTTCAGGGATACCTCGCCTGATTACATCATAAACTTTGACAAGTATATGAGGAATCAGGTGATAGATACGATAGACCTTGTTGAGAACCACAGATCGACACCGCAGATCATCGATTTTGCAAACAAGATCAATGGACTTAACACTCACAGGGTATTTAAGGACCTTGTTGCTACAAGGCCGGACGGAAAGCCTGTTATCGTAAAGGGCTTCCTTGAGAAAGCTGATGAAGTTAAGTATGTTACTGACGGCATCAAGGAAAGGCTTGCTGCAGGCCAGCAGCCCGAGACCATCGCTGTTATAGTATCAAACAATGCGGAAGTGGATGAAATGGCCGGCAGGCTTGAGACCGAAGGTATCCCTGTCGTTACATTATCACCCCTTGTGCTGATGGATAACAGCCGTGTCAAAGCTGCGATGGCGTTCTTCAGGGCCTACGAGGATCCTACTGATACCCGTGACTCCCTTGTATATGCCAATGCCACGATAGGCGGCGGGATACTCGGGAAACCGGTTGAGGACATGAGGAGCCTTAATGAGCAGATGATGGCTGAGATACAGGCCATAAAGGATCTTGATGAGGAAGAAGCGAAGAAGAAGATCTTGGAGATGCTCATGCAGATCGATTCCAATGAGGATGAGATATATGCAAGCTTCATCGAAAAGATCAAGAACCGCTCCGTAAATGGAATGCTCGATTATATCCGTGATTTCGCCCTTTACGGGAAGAACACCAAGAGGAAAAGAGAGCATACCTATCCGGGCGTGGTAGTCACTACCGCACACTCCTCAAAGGGACTTGAATGGTCTACGGTCTATAACATGATATCGGGCTATGACAAGGCAAACATGTCAAGAGGTTCAAGTCGTCATGCTTCGGCAGATGTCGAGGAAAAGAGACGCCTTCTGTTTGTCAGCAGCACAAGGGCGAGGGACGAGCTCATCGTGACCGCCCGTTATGTTGCATTCGGAAAGAAGGGTGCTTATACCTACAATCAGTTCCTTATAGATTCATATGGGGCTGTGGGTCAGACATTCTCGATCGCAGAGATAGAGAATGAAAGAGCACTCGCCGCTGCCTATAAAAAGGCTCTCAAAGAAGAGGCCAAGAAAAAGGCGGAGGAAGAGAAGGGAACGCCTGATAAGAAGCCTGGAAAGAAGGCTGACAAAAAGACTGAAAAAAAGACAGAAAAAGAAGGGAAATAAGAAAGGAGAAGAGCACAGCCGGGAAACCAGCTGTGTTTTTTTCATTATTTAAAAATAATGACATACTTTAATCAGTAGGAATATAGACGCTTGGAGGTTAAAACTGAATATGGAAAGAGCGTTTATATTTTTTACTTAATATAAACTTTTATTTATAGGAGGAACTCACGATGAGCGAGATCAGGAAAAGTTATGAGATCAAAGTACAGACACCCCCTACTGCACCTGCTGCAAAGGCAGTTGTACAGATGATAGCAGATAACGGGGACAGCGAATATCTCCGCGTCAAGACCGTCATAGGGGACGAACCGGGCATTGCAGGGTATGACCTGTACCTTGATGAATTAAAGCCTGAGAACAAATATGGCTTCATCAGGGCTTTATCGGAAAACGGCAACGCCCTTAATAAGGACGAGATCGCAAATCTCATCTCATCCCTTGATGAGAATTATTCGATATCACTAAAGAAAGCGGCAGGCATGGGACTCCTTGAAGGAACCCTTGACATCCTTATCTCGGAGAATGCGGCAAACAAATCGTCTGACGCTAAAACAAGCTCCGATGTAAAGGAAGCCGCAAAGGAAAAGATCGATGCAGGCATCATGACTGAAGAGGAGTGGAACTTAAGGCTCAAGGTCTTCAAGGAGAACCTTGTTGACGACTTCCTTATCCTCCGTATAGTCAGAGGATACCGCAGGTATAACAAGCCGGTACACAAGCCGAGCTGCATCTATGTGGATCCCGAGATCGCCACTTCAAAGAAGCTTGGAGAGGAGGGAATAGTCGCAGAAGGCTTGAGGAACGCTGTTGCAAGGAACGGCTGCATCTGTGAAGGTGAGAAATCAGTCGGAAAGAATGTTTATCTGGAGACGATAGCATGGCTTTTGGGCATGCCGCTCTACCTGATAACTTTCTCAAGACAGATGACACCTTCGTCGATATACGGTGAAAAGACTACGGACAACTCCGCTGCCAAGGAACTCGCTACAAAGGAAGCATATGAATGCGCCCTTGCAAAAGCGAGAGTCGAGGCAGGACAGGGAAGCATTGAGGATCTCGAAAAAGCCGCAAAGCTTGAGATCATCAAAGCACAGTCTGCTTCAGTCAACATTGTCATCGATCAGTCGGAACTTTATGACTGGCTTGTTGACGGCGGCCTGATCGTCTTTAATGAAATGAACCTTGCAGAAGCAAACTTCTTCGCATCGTTCACTAACCAGCTCCTTGACGGAACAGGATTCTTGTTTATTCCCGGAAGGGGTGAGGTAAGGATACATAAGGATTGCGTTCTCTTTGGCACACAGAATGCCAATTATGAGGGCGTTGAACAGCAGAACGAGGCCACAATGTCCCGTTTCAACTGCATCGTATTCCCTCAGCCGAGGAGCATAAAGAAGCAGCTCATAGCAGCAGTTACCTCTGCGTTAAAAAGGGACGGCTTTGAAGGCACCAAGCTGCCTGACGAGTATTATAAGATGTGCGAGGACTTCTACAAGCAGTGCCGTAAGGCCGCGAGCGGAGACGATGCGTGCATCACGAATGCCTGCCTTAACATAAGAGGTTTCGTAAGGGCTCTTACGACTGTTGCCGAGAGTAACGGAGTAGCGCGGTTGAAAAGATGGATAAGGCTCTGTGTCATAAATTCCTGTCCTGAGGATGAGCGCGGAGCACTTGGAGACATTCTTGATCTTATCGTTACCAGATAGGAGGAAAAAGATGGCGGTTAAATATACAGAATTACCGGCCTTAAATGCCAAGTACGAAAGGAGGCTGCAGCTGCAGAATGCCCTTGAATTTCAGGACATGAACGTAGCAAGGACTCCGACTATCGGTATATATGCTGATGATAAGTCGTTCTTTGATCCTTCGATCTGCGATATCCATATAGGGACAGTGACCTTTGTAGATATCTTCAAAATCAAGGATGAGGAAGAATACCTCATGGCCCTGAATTATATGAGGGGCCACGAGTCACAGCACTTCCGTTCGACAACGGCAAGGCCATATTCCCTCGGTATACAGAGGGGCTGCGAGAAGGTGCTTGAATATATATCTCTTAAAGAAGAGAAGACGAGAAGGCGTTTCAGAAAGCCTGCGGACTATGCAGACTTTGCCGACACTGTTCTTCCTTCGATGGGGATATACTTATCGTACAGCATCCTTCAGCAGATAGTCGCCGGTATAGCAAACAGTATTGAAGACGGCAGGATCGAACGTATCCGTGTCGGTAAATTCCCCGGCTTTGAACCGTTAAGGCGGTATTTCAGAGGATTGTTCTGGAATTCGACAAGCGGGGAATTCAAAGATTATGAGGATATAAAGGATTCTCCAGATCAAAAACTTTGTATCATCTGCAATCAGATACTTTCCCTTGCTACCTGCCAGGTGTACGAGAAGGGATTTGTAAAAGCTTATGCAGGGACACCCCTCGCAAAAGAAGTAGCCGCCCTGATGCCTTTTATAGCAAAAGGTGTCATGGCCAGATCCTGCAGGGACATGGCAGAAGAGGTGGTACACATCTCCGAAGCACTTGCCCCGTATATTTATGAGGTTGCAAGGCTGTCTGCATCTGAAGCTGCTGCAAAGAGTGCCTTCGAGAAGGCGCTTGCAGAGATGATCAAGAAGATGGTAGAGTCAAGCCCGATGATAGAAGGCTCTAATATCTCCGAGAAGAATGAGGAACTTGACACCGGTGAAAACCTCAGTTCGGTATTTCAGAACTCAGACCTTTGCATCACCCTTGATGATGAGACCTATGACAAGCTCATGGAAAACAGGAAAGAGGGCAACAAAAGTGGAGGTCTGATGGTAAAAAGGGAACACCCCAAGGAAGAAGAATCTAATGACGGGCAGTCTTCGGATGGCAAGTCTGATGGTAAAAAGCCTGATGGCAAAAAATCCGGAAGCAGACAGTCATCAAAGGATGATTTGTCCGACGGACAAAATGTTCTCGATAGTTCAGCCGGAAACGGCAGTTCATCAGAAAAAGACGGCAAGGAGGATACCAAAGGCGCTTCCGGGCAGTCTTCTGATGACTCCGGAGAAGACACGGGAAAGGAAAGCAGTACCGCATCTTCATCAAAGGAAAATAAGAAGGATGCCGCAGATGCAGTGTCCATGCTTACTCCTGAAGAGTACGAAGATACCGGTGCTAAGAGTCCCGAAGGTAAAAACAATAAGGCATCAGATAGCGAAGGTACTGATGATGGAGAAGATGGAAGCACATCATCTGAAAGCAAGTCTTCAGTTCAGGATACTGTTCAGGATATCGCTTCAAAAGGTGACAGAAAAGCCTTAAGGAAAGATGGTGAGGAGAACCTCGGAACTGCTAACGAGGCTGAGATATTAAAGGCAATGAAAGAGGCGGCTCAGAGTGCAAGGTTAGACTCTGAAAGACAGATAGAGTCCGTTAACCAGGGCACGGCCAAAGCCAAATCCACTGCCAAGAAAAAGGAGGTTCTTAAAACCGAACCGGTAGATCCGAGGAAGTTTAAGGATATATGCGGTAACTTCAAGGAGGTCAGAAGGGCATACAAGTTAAAGGAGAAGACACCTGCAGTTATGCAGGCACGTATCAATGCTTTCGCAAGAAAGAACAGAAGATACTTAAGATCACTGTCAACTCCCAATGTATCCAATCTCGACTCCGGAAGCGTCGATCCCTCGCTTGCTTACGGGCTTGCCTTTGGCAATACCGAAGTATTCAGAAAGCAGGGAAAAGATAAGAAGTTCGATGGCTGTGTCTATATACTCCTTGACAACTCCGGTTCGATGAGCGGGCAGAAGAGGACTGAAGCGTGCAAGGCTGCAGCGGTAGTCGAGGGCGCATTCCAGGGGCTCATGCCTATGAAGATCGTAGCGTTTGACACATGGGGCACCATATGCCACGAAGTCATCAAAGACTGGGACGAAGTCACCAACAACAACTGTTGCTGGAACTTCTGTGTTCAGGGAAGGGACGGCGGAGGAAACGAAGACGGTTACGACATCATGATAGCCACGAGGGAGATACTCGCCCGTCCCGAAAGGAAGAAACTGATAATGATTCTTTCCGATGGCGCACCGGGCAACCGCGGTCTTGTAAAGAAGGCTGTGACGGACGCAAGGAAGAAAGGCATAGAAGTATACAGCATATACTTTGAACAGGGCCAAATCGGAAGTGATGCGGAAGTGTTCAGGGATATGTACCAGAAGGACTATATATGCTGCGAGTTATCCCAGGTGGATGAAAACCTTTCAAAACTCATAAAGAAGTTCTCCAGAAAGTAACTCTTCCATATTTCAGGAAAAATACAGTCTGTATCATTACAGGCTGTATTTTTTGTTTTCGGCGTAATCGGATATAATACTATCAGGACACAGCAGACCTGTAATGTATTATCGGGAGGTATTTAGAGTGAGTAGTAAAAAGAATAACAATCTGGCATCAGAGCTGTTAGGCAGAATGAGAGAGTCAGAGTTTAATATGCCGGAAGCACTGCCGGAGCCGCAACAAAAACCGAAAAGGATGGCGATTTCTGATTATCTTCATTCTTTTGTGAACAAGGATGAATTTTTAGAGTCAAAACGCTTCCAGAGGTTCCTCGGAAAGACCAAGGAGTCCTTGGACGAATTCATAAAGACGAGGTTCAGTAGCAAGCGCGGCAACATCAAAAAGACACGAAAGGATTATCCGCTTCAGAATGGCGGCGAGCCCTTAATGAGGATCATAGCGGATGGCATACTGTTCAAGATAGCATACTGCTATACGATGAAAAAGGGTTCGTATGTATTATCGGATGTGATATATGAGGAGCAGTTCATCACTTCCCTGTACGAGTGCATGTTCTCGCCGACTGAACAATACATGAGCGCCATGATAAAGGAAGTCATAAAGCAGAAGAAGGCAGAAAGTACAGAAACGAAAGGACTGGAAGAATTTGTCAAGGACCTGATTTTGAGCGGGGATGAGCTCGTAGATGCAATGCCGGCCTTTGCAACGATATTTGATTACTTTGACTATCCGGATACAAAAAAATGGGATTTGATCCCAACTTATCATGAGATATTCTACTATGCCTGTACACAGAGCGTGTTAAGCCTGATAAAAAGGAAGATCCTTCTTGACCCGAATGTCACCCCGGACAACTATGTTATCATGTGCAAGCCGGAAAGTGACGAGGAAAAATTCAGCCTGATTTTGGATATCGCGGAAAAGATAGAGCGTGAGACCGACAATGTGCTCCTAAGCATCATCCTGCCGGAGATAGACAGCAAGATAGCAAAAAGCATAGAAAAAACAAAAGAAAAAGATGACCGGGACAGGGAAGCAGAGCTCAAAAGGGCGAAGAAAGAGAAGGAAGAGGCTGAAACAGAGTATATGAGGCTTAAGCACGAAGCCGAAAGATACCGCAAGGAAATAGAATCATTAAAGAGGGCGCAGAAAGAGCACAATAAGGAGATCGGCAGCATAAATGCCGGGTTTAGAAGCGAGATTGACAGGCTCAGGAAAGAAATTTCGGATATAACAGAGGAGTACGATAAACTTAGCGAATATGTAGAGGAACTTGAAGAGGAGGAAGAAGAAACAGCAGGGGAGATCATCACGATACCTGACGAGATCAGGCTGAAGCGCTACATGTTCGTCTGTGAAAAAGGAAAAGAAGGTTATATGTTCCTTGAAAAGATTAAGGAAACATTTCCGAATTCCTTTATACGCTTTGGAAGCGTAGATGTGAATGCGGCCGCTACAGACGGCATGATACTGCTGACGAAATACCTGAAACACGGGACATACTGGGCAATGAGGGACAGAGGCAAGGAGAAAGGCATCCCTGTCCTGCACTGTAATAAGTCAAGCATAAACGGCATCATAGAAGTAGTGATGAACAAGAGCAAATACAAGGAGATATGAAAAACGCCCCGCCAGTGATGACGGGGTTTTTTTGGGGGTTATAGCTTATTTGCTTTTCTTTTTCGCCTTGGTGTTAACTGCCTCTTTAAGAGCAGCACCAGCTTTGAACTTGGGCTGATTGGTAGCCTTGATCTTGATGGTCTCTCCTGTACGGGGATTCCTTGCTTCCCTTGCGCTCCTCTTAGAAGACTCGAAAGTACCGAATCCGATAAAGGAAACTTTGTCGCCGTCCTTTAAAGCGTCAGTCACGGTCTCAAGGAAAGCATCAACGGCTTTCTTGCTGTCAGCCTTGGTAAGACCGGTTTTAGATGCAAGAGCATCTATGAATTCTGTTTTGTTCATATCTATCCTCCGGATATTATAGTTTTAGATGCTTATATTATACCATAAATCCCTTATTTTACAAGGATTTTAAAGCCATTATCGAAAATTATTTCGATTAAAACCCTTATTTTAAGCCATTTCCCGCCTTAACCCCCCGAACCCCCTTGTTTTACCCGGACATTGACCCTAAAACACCCCGAAACTGCCCGATGTTCCTGTTTTTTCATTTTCCGGATGATATGACATAATATTAAGTGACAGAACCTTTTTATTTAGTGAAAGGAGAACGATTTTGAAAAAGACATTACTGCTTGTATTACTATTGCTTCTTACAGGATGCGGGAAGACAACGAAAGGCGACGGCTCGACACTCCCCACCCTCACCCCGACAAGTATCGTGACAAGGCCTGCTTCGATAACAGAAGAGGTAGAGGTTGATACTGGCATAACCGAAGAGGAATACAACATAAGCCAGAAAGAAAATATGAGAGAGCACTATATCATATGCGATGACCGGATAACCAACAGTGAACCCATAAGCCTTCGTACAGCATTACTCTACGAGAATGGATTTGACAATGAGAAAGCGATGGAAGAATATAACAAAATATTATATTCGTCACCGGTTGTCCTGGGATATTTTAAGTATAATCTCGATTTTATTTTTGACAGCAAGGCGGATAATATCAGGGAGATAGAAGATATCGGACAGGGAAAATATAAAGTGCATTTCACAAACGATAAAGTACTGGATGCATACATGACAGAAGACGGCGAGCTTGCACTTGATGTTCGTAAGGACAATATTGCAATGGTGGCTAAAGATTTTGAAGAGACCGCAACAAGTGAGAGCGCGGAGCAGGAGCCCACTCCGGTAGCAACACCTTATCCGGAAAGCAGTGTGACTCCGGTACAGAACTAAAATATAAAAGAAGGGAAGAGACCATGAAGAGATTAAAAACAATACTTATCGTTTCAGCAATGGCAATGCTTGTTGCTTGCGGAGGCAAGGAAAGTAAAGACAGCACCCCCGCTGCTACTGATACCGTAACCGTTACCAAAGAGGCTGATCCGGATGAAGGCAGAAGGGAAAACATCAAGAAGTATTTAGCAGTAAGGGATGAAAGGCTAAGGGGAAGCAGCTTCCCTGAATTGTCCTCCCAGATAACAGAGGAAGAACTTGCCGAAGTATTAGATGGCGGCGTTGCATTTTACGCATGGACAAATCATGCAGGCGAGCTCATCGTAGCGAAGGAAAAGATGAATATTGATAAAGAAGAGGATAAGAATGACGGGAGCACCGTCATAACCTTAAAGGATGGCGGACAGTTATTGTGCAGCAAGAATACAAAAGGTGAACTCTTTGTCTTAGCAGACGGGGATGATACCGCGATCCTTGAACTTCCTGATACCGCTACAGAGGGCAGTGCAGAGTGATGTATCAGCAGGAGGGATGTTTAATGACACCGTTAGAAGAAAAGTTAAAAAGGACATTGAATCCCGAACAGTTTGAGGCATCTATGCATATGGAAGGACCAGCTGCTATTATGGCAGGTGCGGGCTCGGGCAAGACGCATACCCTGATGAACAGGGTAGCACATCTTATCGACTCCGGAGTGAACCCCGAAAGGATACTCATGCTCACATTCACGAATGCCGCAGCGGATGAAATGAAGCGTAGGAGCACGACCGTGCTTGATGACCGCTGTAAAAGCATCGTAGCCTGTACATACCATAAATTCTGTAACATGATGCTGCGTTCATTCGGCAGAAGGATAGGATTGAGGGATTATACCGTCCTTTCAGCTGTAGAAGGCAGGAACCTGATAGTCTATGTGAAAAGTTCCGATCCGGAACTCAGCAGGCTGAAATACTTCCCGACTTCACAGACCATAGAAAACCTCATGTCAACCCATGTAAATACGGGAGCGGACATAAGCGAGATGCTCGCCGGGACGAAGTATGAGCACTACACTCAGGAGATTATCATGTTCATTGAGAAAGTGGAGCGGTACAGGTTCCGGAGAGGGAAACTGAATTATGACGATCTTTTGGTATATATGGAGAAACTGCTGCGCGATCCCGAATCCTGCAGAAGGATAGCAGGCATGTATGACTATATCATGGTAGACGAGTATCAGGATACGAACAATCTGCAGGAAGAGATAATCGCGCATCTGTTTGAATATAATAAGAACATTGCTGTCGTTGGCGATATATCACAGTCGATCTACGGGTTCCGAGGCGCTAACGTAGACAACCTTAAGAACTTCTCAAAGAGGTTTACAGGCTGCAGGGTATTGAAACTCAGCAGGAATTACCGCTCAACGCAGGAGATATTAAACCTCGCTAATAATGTAATGAAGAAGAATGTCGTATCATGGGATTACTTTGACATGAATGCCAACAACAAAAACGGCAGGCTGCCCGAGATCGTAAAGACGATGGATGAGACGGAACAGTGTTTCTATGTGATCGATAAGATACAGAAATACCATCAGGAAGGTATACCGTATAAGAATATCGCGGTACTTGAACGGAGCTCAAGGTCTTCATTCATGCTTGAAAAGGAATTAAACCTTGCAGGCATACCATTTGATAAAAGAGGCGGAAAGAAATTCCTTGATTATGAATGTGTGGGTGACCTGTTAGGCTTCATGACCGTCATACAGGATCCAAAGGACAACATATCATGGTTCAGGATACTTAAGCTTCTTCCCGGCATAGGTGATATATACGCAAGACGGATTGCTGATGGGTGCCATGCAGAGGGTTTCCTGACCGATGCGAAATTATCCAGGAAGCCATATTACAAAGAACTTGAAAAACTGAGCAAGGCATATACGGACTTTAAGGATACGGAAGACTTCCATGTGCTCGTCTCAAAACTCATCAGGTTTTACCTTGAATACAGGAAGCACATCATAGATGTTTCAAAACTTAATGACGAAAATACCGAAAAGGCTATAAATCAGTTGGAAAACGATAAAGAGATCGCTGAGAGGTTCAGGGAAATGACTGTAGACTATGACAATCTTATCTCATTCCTTGACGACCTTGTGCTTGACAGCCTGAGCGAGCTCGAATCAGAAGAAGACAAACTCATGATATCGACGGTCCACAGTGCAAAAGGTCTTGAATGGGACGCTGTGTTCATAATCGACAGCATAGAAGGGCGTTTCCCGGCACAGATATGGTTTGAGGACAGAGGGTCACCTGCTGACGAAGAAGAACTGAGGTGTTTCTATGTTGCAATGACAAGGGCCAAGGATATGCTGCATATATGCTGTCCCCTTACCATAAGGAAAGGGATGGAAGATGTGGCTGTCGAGCCCACGCACTACCTTGACTATTTCATAGATGATTATCTGGTCTGATTTCAATGTTGTGAAGTAATCCGACATAATTATATCAGAAAGGAGCAAAGGGCTGGATGAAAAAGAAGAAATCAAAAGCCAGACGGAGGACGGAGAATATAATTCTATTCATACTTATCTTTATAGCGGTCGTGTGCTTTGGTATTGTCCTGTATAAATTAGGAACATACTACAAGGAAGACCACGAGAACAAGGATATAGCTGCAAAATATTCATTCCGCCTCGATGTCCCCGATAAACCCATTGAAGTCCCGGATGATGATGACATAAAGAATGAGCCTGTCCAGACCGAAGAAACCGATACAGACGATGGTTCATATGATGATGTCGGGATAGATTACGAATCGCTTCTTGGGCAGAACGGGGATTATGCAG
>Ga0310691_10001749_pt1 | contig 31775 bp, 31 predicted proteins | sample 176DNAGHGlowgp2_FD_203887 | JGI IMG/M metagenome (GOLD analysis project Ga0310691, IMG submission 203887) | Sheep rumen microbial communities from Palmerston North, Manawatu-Wanganui, New Zealand - 1766 DNA GHGlow gp2 (v2) (version 2) | ecosystem: Host-associated > Mammals > Digestive system >... | reverse complement strand
CAGTAAGTTGAGACTATATTGCCTACGCTTATCCGACAGTGTGTTGATTGTAGGAAATGGTGGTCCTAAATCCACCAAAACTTACGAAGAGGATTCCGAGTTAAATGGATATGTAATTCAACTGCAAAAATTAGACGACCTCTTAAGATTAGCTGAAACGAAAGGCGAAATCACTATTGAAGAGGCCACACTTTCTGGAGTGGATGACAAACAATTTGAAATATGAAACATTCGAAAGAAACAGAACAACTATTTCAGCAGACACTTGATGAGACACCAAAAGCATTAAAGCTACAGGTGAAATGGTCATACGAAATTGCTGACTGGATTGACGATTTGCTTAAGAACCGCAAATTGTCACAAAAAGAGTTCGCAAAGATGGTAGGCACATCTGAAGCGGCCGTATCGCATTGGGTAGGTGGAGGGCACAACTTCACGTTGTCCACTTTGGCCAAAATTTCCGCTGCATTGGATGCTCCTATTATTTCGATTATGCGATGAGACAAACGAAACAGACAATGAAACGAACAACATTAACCTTAACACTCCTTGTTCTCGCCCTTTGCCTCCACGCGCAGCGCGACTCCTTAGCCTTTGCGAACGGTCCCTGGCAGAACGACACGCTCGACGGGATGGTGCTGAAACAGTGCCGGTTCGAAGGACAGCAGTTGTTCGCCTCGAACCAGCAGATTTTTGTGTTGGAAATCCCTGATACCGCGCATTATACGTTGGCGTTCGCGCACGAACCGCGCCGAACGAAGACCTCCGAAATGGCGCAGAAACACGATGCGGTGGCGGCTATCAACGGATCATTCTTCGATATGGACAAACACTTCCCGGTCTGCTACCTGCGTATCGACAGCGTGAACCTCGGGGAGAACACCCCCGGCAAGGACACCGTGAACCGCAAATATTACCAATATGGCACGCTCTGTCTGAGCCACGATAGCGTTCTCATCCTCAAAACCGGTTCTTCGAGACATTGGGAAGAGGGTTTACCTTATCCGGATATTATGACTGCAGGTCCGCTGTTGATTTGGCATGACACGTTGCAGTATATGCGCGACGACCGCACATTCGTCACCAACCGTCACAACCGCACCGCCGTTGGCATCCGTGAGGATGGAACGGTGCTGTTTCTCGTGGCAGATGGCAGGGCAAAAGAAGCGGAAGGATTGTCACTCACGGAGTTACAGCTGCTATTACGATGGCTCGGTTGCCGTGATGCCCTCAACCTCGATGGCGGCGGCTCCACCACGATATGGCTGGATCTCAATGAGTTCCAAGGAGTTCTCAACTGTCCTTCCGACAACGGCCGCTTCGACCACGAAGGAGAACGCGGAGTGTCGAACGCAGTACTGATTATGAAAAATGCAGAATAAAAGCCAACCGTCATAGTCTAAGTTTAAGTCTAAGTCTAAGTTAAAGTCTAAGTTAAAGTTTTTTTGTACTTTTGCACCATCATAAATGTTTAACCAAAATCTAAAACTATGGACATTGTAGGAATTATTCTTTTTCTGCTTATCGGTGCAGTGGCTGGCTGGTTGGCTGGCAAACTGATGCAAGGCGGTGGCTTCGGCCTGATTGTCAATATTATCATCGGTGTGATAGGTGGTTTCCTTGGCGGCTGGCTTATGAGCTTGGCTCACATCCAGAAAGCCGGACTTCTCTGGGAACTCATTGTATCCGTCATCGGCGCATGCGTGCTGCTTTTCATTGTTTCCCTGTTCAAGAAGAAGTAAGACGTGTGACGTAAGACGTAAGATATAGGACTTAGGATGCAGCATCTTAAGTCCTTTTTTTGTACTGATTGCCAATTTCTAATTGCTAACTAACGTTGGTCGGCGAGCCACCGCATCACTTCCACGATTTGAGGTTCTTCATATTTTGTGGAAAGTTCAGTAAGGATTTGTTTTGGGGCATAACCTTTTTGCTGTAAGGATTTTACTTCGCTGGAAATCTGTTCGAAGATTTTGTTTTTGATACGTTGTATTTGGTGGCGTCGGCACACGTCGCACTCGCCGCATGGGGTGCTGTCCCACTCCCCGAAATACTGCAATAACAATTGGCTGCGGCATACGTTGTCGGTTTTCACGTAATTTTCCACTGCTGCCAACCGCTCTTCCGCCTTCTCCTTCCGAAAATCGTAGATTTTTTTGTCAAAATAGAGATATTTTTCGTCAATTCTATCTTTCAAAAAGACGATTAACGGGATGTTGCTCTGTGGCTGGTAGGAGAGAATTTTCTCGCTTCGCAACGTTTTAAGCTGCTCTATTACAGATTTTTCTGATGTTTCCAAACGGGAGGCCAACACTTGTTCGTCAATGTTGACGAATTGGGAGAATACGCCAGTGTAGGAACGCAGAATTGTGGTGATCAGTGGTTCGTATTCGGGTTTTTCTTTTTGAAATTTCAGCAATTGGTCGCCGGTCAGACGAAACTGTAATTCGGACTTTTCGCGCAGATGCTCGGATACGAGGATGACCCCGATGTTGTTGAGCAGTTTCAACGCGTTGAAATACTGAGCAGCGTTCATCTTCACGGCGCGGGCGTGTTCTTCCATGGAGAACGGGAAGACCTTGTTCTGACCCGTGCCGATTTCGATGTGGTGTGACTGGCAAAGTTCGCGATAGACTTCGCGCACACGGTCAATTTCGGGGAATGTGAAGGTGAAGTTGCGCTTGAGTTGGGCCACATCGTAGTTGTCGTACAACAAGATAGCAACAGCGGGCTTCTCGTCGCGGCCGGCGCGCCCCGCCTCCTGAAAGTAGGCCTCCAAAGTGTCGGGCAGGTCGATGTGTACCACGAACCGTACGTCCGGTTTGTCAATACCCATGCCGAAAGCATTGGTGGAAACCATCACGCGGGTTTCGCCTTTCATCCAGCTCTGTTGCTTGCGGTCGCGTTCGCGAGGATCCAATCCGGCATGGTAATAGTCGGCGGAGATACCGTTATTGCGCAGGAAATCAGCGGTTTCCGCTGTTTTCTTACGGTTGCGCACATATACGATGCCCGAGCCGGGATAGCGGTTCATGATCCGAAGCATCCGGCTGTTTTTGTCCTCCTCGTTAACCACAAAATAGGTCAAATTGCTCCGTTTGAAGCTTTTTTGGAAGACATTTTCGGTCTTGAATTCCAGCCGCAGCTGGATATCCTTTACTACTTCGGGTGTGGCGGTGGCGGTGAGGGCCAATATGGGCACCTGCGGGAAAATCTTGCGAATCTGCGCGATTTCCAGATACGGCGGCCGGAAATCGTAGCCCCATTGCGAGATGCAGTGCGCCTCGTCCACGGCAATCATGGAGACTGGCATCCGCTCGAAGTTCATCTTAAAGTGTTCTGTTTGAAGTCGTTCCGGAGAAACATAGAGAAAACGGTATTCATGGTCAAAGAGACAGTTGTCGATGGTGGCCTGGATTTCGCTCTGCCGCATCCCAGAGTAGATAGCTCCGGCCTTGATATGGCGGGCGCGGAGGTGCTCAACCTGATCCTTCATAAGGGCAATAAGAGGCGAGATGACGATGCAAAGACCGCCTTTCACGAGCGCAGGCACTTGGAAACAGATGGATTTCCCGCCTCCGGTGGGCAATAGCGCGAGAGTGTCACGCCCTTCCAGCACAGAAAGGATGATGTCTTCCTGCAGCGGCCGGAAACTGTCGTATCCCCAATGCTGCTTGAGAACGGTGCGGGCTTTCTGTCTAAAATCATTCATCCTCCAGTTTCAGGTTTCAAGTAGTAAGTCTCAAGTCTCAAGTTTTACGTCTATCTATCTCCTCCTGAATCTTCGCTGCCAGTTCATAATTCTCCTCCTCAACAGCATTCTGGAGCAATTCTTTCAGCTCCGGTACAGAAAGGTTTTCCCATTCTGATTGGATAGTTTCGGTTGGCGTAGAAGGACGTACCTTTCCAGATTCGCCCGTAAAGGGGGCTTCCTCTTGATAATCAGGTGATTTCGTGGCAATCTGCATTTGTTCTTCAAAGAGAACCTTGTTGAAATAGATGGGTACGCCGGCGCATAAGGCGATGGCCACGGCATCTGACGGGCGGGCATCAACCTCAAAGAACGATTCGGTCGGCGTTTGGATGACAATGGAGGCATAATAGATTCCCTGGCTGAACTCGTTGATGGAGACGAATTCAATATTGTAGTCGGGAATATTGTTGGTGATGAGGTCAACGAAAAGCGCGTGAGTGAGAGGCCGTTGAGGAAGTCTTCCGTGCAGTTCGCCCAAAATCGCCCGCGCCTCGTTCAACCCGATGATGATGGGCACATAATGGGTGAGATTCGCCTTGTCCACCAAAATCATGGAGAATGCCTCCATAGCCTGGGAGGATGACCTGACGTCAAAAACCGCCACTTCAATGTATTCTATGTCGTTGATTCGCATTTTTGGAATGGTTATTGGTTATGGGTTATTGGTTATTGAAGCTGGTGTATTGGTGATTGGTGAATAGTAATTGGTGAATAGTGATTAGTGAGCAGACGGTATCATATTTTATCTCATCCTTTCATCGCTTCATCGTTTCATCGTTTCATCGTTTCATCGTCCTTCATCGTCCGAAATACGCCACCGCGTTCGCAAAGATGTCTTGCTCCTTGTTTCCGCTGATGTTCTTGTAGAGGTTGCGTCCCTTGCGTTCGCTGTGACCCATCTTGCCGAGAATCAGACCGTTGTCGGAAACGATGCCCTCGATGGCGTAGAAGGAACCATTGGGGTTGTCCTCGGGATTCATGCTCACTTGGCCGTTTTCGTCGCAATACTGGAACGCTACCTGACCGTTCTCGAAGAGCTGTTTGGCCAGCTTCTCCGACACCACGAACTTGCCTTCGCCGTGGCTGACTGCAATCTGGTGGACATCACCTTCTTGGAAGGATGAGAGCCATGGGGAGTTGGTGCTGCCCACGCGGGTGCGCACGATGCGCGAAATGTGGCGGTTGATGTTGTTACGGTAGAGGGTGGGGGAGTCGGGTGTGACATCGCCGAGCTTGCCGAAGGGCAGCAGTCCCGACTTGACGAGTGCTTGGAAGCCGTTGCAGATGCCGAGTACCAGACATTTACGGGCTAACAGATCTTCGACGGCCGCTTTAACTTTCGGACTGTTCAGCACGTTGGCGATGAACTTGCCGCTGCCGTCGGGCTCGTCACCCAAGCTGAAACCTCCGGAAAGCGCGAGTATCTGCGACTCGCGGATGGCCGCCGCCAGTTCGTCGATGGATTGCTCGATGGCCGCTTCATCCAAGTTCTTGAAGACCAAGATGCGGGTTTCCGCGCCGGCGTCCTCGAAAGCTTTTGCCGTGTCGTAGTCACAGTTGGTGCCTGGGAACACGGGCAAAATCACCTTCGGTTTGCTTACTTTCGTGGTAGGTTCGAAACTGTGGTTTTGCGCTTTACGGGTGAATTCCGCACCAACGGAAACCGTCTCGTTCGGGGCGGTCTGAGGGTAGAGTTTGCCGTAGAAGCCGCGCCAAGCTGCCAACAACGCCGCTTTGTCGAGCTTCTCGCCGTTAACGATAAAGTCGTCAGTGACCTTACCCAACTCTATGGCGAATGGCGCATTCAGTTTCTCGGTGGTTTCCACGATAAAACTGCCGTAACCGTATGCAAACAAGTCTTTATCAGTCTGGATATCAAAGCCTAAATCGTTGCCGAAGCTCATCTTGGCCAATGCTTCCGCAATGCCACCGAACTGCAATGTGAAAGCAGAGATTATCTTTTGATCCAGAATGTTTTTGTGTACGAAGTCGAATATCTCGGCGGTGTGCTGGATGTTCGGGATGTCGTTTTCTAACTTGTTTTCTATGAGGTAAATATAATTGTCTTTCTGCTTGAATTCCGGAGAGATAATATGGTCGGCGTTTTCCGTGGTAATGGCGAAGGAGACGATGGTAGGTGGCACGTGCATGTCTTTGAAGGTGCCGCTCATGGAGTCCTTGCCGCCCAAGGAGGCGAGCCCGAATTCTTTCTGCATCCAAAAGGCGCCTAATAACGCGGAAAGTGGTTTGCCCCAACGAGTTGGCTCCTTGCCGAGTTTCTCGAAATATTCCTGGAAAGTGAAACGGATCTTGTGGTAGTCGCCGCCGGCCGCCACGATTTTCGACATGGCTTCCAAAACGGCCATCACGCCTGCATGATATGGGGAGCGGATGGCGATAAACGGGTTGTATCCGAATGTCATGATGGAGGCGAGGTTTGTATGTCCGTGTAACACAGGTAGTTTCTGTGCGCTTACCTGCGTCTCGGTCAGCTGGTTTTTGCCGCCAAATGGCATCAGCACTGTTGAAGCCCCAATAGTGGCGTCGAACATCTCAATGAGTCCCTTTTGGGAAGCCACGTTCGGGTTGGTGAGGCAGCTTTGCCATTTCTCCTGCATCGTTTTCCCTTGAATGTCAGCGGATTTCATAACACCGTTCTCTACGGGAGCAATTTTGGCGGTCACCTTCTGCCGCACGCCGTTGGTGTTGATAAAGTCTCGGCTGAGATCCACGATGGTCTTGCCGCGCCACGTCATCGTCAGGCGGTTATTGTCGGTCACCTTGGCGATGATGTTAGCTTCCAAGTTCTCTTCGCGACAGTATTGGAAGAAGGTCTCCACGTCTTCGGGGGCAACCACCACGCTCATGCGTTCTTGCGACTCACTGATGGCGACTTCCGAGCCGTTAAGTCCGTTGTATTTCGTGCGAACCGTGTCCAGGTCAATGACCAAGCCGTCGGCCAATTCTCCGATGGCCACGCTGACGCCGCCGGCACCAAAATCGTTGGATTTTTTGATGAGCTTCGTCACTTCTGGACGGCGGAAGAGATGCTGGATCTTGCGTTCTTCGGGGGCATTACCTTTCTGCACCTCAGCGGAGCAGGTGTCGAGAGATTTTTCGTTGTGTTCCTTTGAGGAACCGGTAGCGCCACCCACGCCGTCGCGACCGGTACGGCCGCCGAACATGATGATGATGTCGCCGGGTTGAGGTCGTTCACGGCGAACTTGGTTCTCTGGAACGGCACCCACTACAGCCCCGATTTCCAAGCGTTTCGCTTGATAATCAGGATGGTAGATTTCACGGACATGCGTCGTGGCCAGACCGATTTGGTTACCGTATGAGGAATAACCAGCAGCGGCGGTTTTGGAGATCACCGACTGCGGGAGTTTGCCAGGCAGCGTGGCAGAAATCGGGGCGTTGATGTCGCCCGCGCCCGTAACACGCAGTGCCTGATATACATAGCTACGCCCGCTCAATGGGTCGCGGATGGCACCGCCCACGCAGGTGGCTGCCCCGCCGAACGGCTCAATTTCCGTTGGGTGGTTGTGCGTCTCGTTCTTGTACATCAGCAGCCAGTCCTCCTCCTTGCCATCGACATCCACCTTCACGCGGATACTGCAAGCGTTGTTCTCCTCGGAGATTTCCTTGTCGGGGAGGTTGCCGCGTTTGTACTCGTATTTGCCGTTGATGGAAGCCAGATCCATCAGCGTGACAGGCCGTTGCGTGTCTTTGCCGTACATTTCGTCACGCACGGCGAGATATTCACGCAACGCATTTTCTATCTGCTCTTTGTAAATATTGTCACCTTCTGTTTGGATGTCCGTGATTGCAGTCTCGAACGTTGTATGGCGGCAGTGGTCGCTCCAGTAGGTGTCTAACAGCTTGACCTCTGTATCGGACGGATCACGTTTCTCATCGTTGGCAAAATATTGCTGGATGAATTTCAGATCCTCCATAGACATTGCCAGCCCCATCTTGCCGTGGAAGTCACGCAATTGCTCCTCAGTCCAGGTCCTGAAACCATTATAAATCGGAACATCTTGAACTTCAGGATCTTCCATTAGCTCAAGGCGGGACATGTCCTTTTCGCGGGCCTCCACCTCGTTAATGCAATATTTCTTCACCTTCTGCCATTGCTCGTCAGTCAGGTCCCCGTCAATTACATACAAGTTCGCACTTTTGATAACCGCTTCCGTCTTGGGATTCAAGAGTTTAAGGCACTGCATGGCGCTGTCGGCGCGCTGGTCGAACTGCCCGGGCAGGAACTCCACGGCAAAGTATTTCAGCCCGTCCAACGGAAATTCGTGATAAATGTCATCTGTCACCGGTTCGGAGAAAACCACGCTTTCGGCTTTCTTGAGTAGCTCCTCGTCTATATTGAATATGTCATAGACCTTCAGATGGCGAAGGTTGTTGATTTTGAGATTAAAATTCTGATTCAAAGTGGCTTTCAAACTGTCGGCCTCGACTTGAAAACCCTGTTTTTTTTCTATGAAAATACGGGCGTTACGCATAATTGTTTTTTTCTAAAATGCGGCGCAAAGATACGATTTTTTGAAAGAAGAATATAGATGGAATGTGGTGGTGAATAATAATATGTTGCTACATTATGCTGTTTCCGGCAACTGCCGCCGAGGCAAATGCGAAAAACAGATTGTAGCCGCCGCAAACGCCATCCACATCCAGCATTTCGCCGAGAATGTAGAGGCTCTTGAATCTTTTTGCGGCAAAGTTCCCTTCAATTTCTGACAGGTCGATGCCGCCGTGGCACACCTGCGCCCATTCTAACGGATAGGTGTCTTCGATTTGGAATGTGAGCCGGTGAATGTCGAAGGGCTTCTGCTGATATAGAGCGGCTAATTTCGGATGTAAAAGTCCGGTGGTGTTGCGATTGTCGTGTAAATAAGTGTCTGTGTCGAAATTTTCGTCCCAGTAGGTGAGGTTGATTTCCAAGCGGCAATTCTTCGTGGAAGGCAATCGGCGGTAGTAGGCCGACAAGTTCATAATGACAATGCCGGAAATCCCGTCATCTTTGAATGTGATTTCTCCCGACTCTTTGTGTATCAGTTTTTTGTTTTGATACAATGAAACGACAGCCTTCGTTCTGCAGCCCGATAGTGACTTTGGATAATCTTTTAGGATAAAACCCGACAGAGAAGATTCTAATGGGTTGATTTTCAGTGCTAAATCTTGCAAATAGTGATTGTAGCCCCGTTGGTTTTTCGGAATCATGCCTGCAGGAGATCCTGATGCCAGAACCAAAACGTCAAATAGAGTGGGGGAGTCGTTGATTTTCCATTTCCGGTTCTTATAATCAAGGTGTTGGATGTCGTAATTCGTCACCAATTGTACATTCTCGTTCGGATAATGGGTCAGCACATCGACGACGGTTTGGGAAAACTGCGAGGCGGGATAGACGCGGCCTTCCTCATCGGTAATTGTCACTAAACCCCATTCATCGAACTGGTTTTCAAGCTGTTCCGGAGAATAATGCTGTAGCAGCTCTGCGACAAACTCCGGTTGGTTGTAATGTTCGGGGCGGATATCACGGTTGAAGATGTTGGCCTTGCCGCCGCCCGAGGCACGCAGTTTCGCACCCACCTGCCGGTTTTTCTCGAAGACGGTGACATCCATGTCTGGCGATTCGGAAAGTTTCTTCGCTAAGAAGAGTCCCGAAGCCCCCGCCCCCACAATGGCGATATGTTTGGTCTTACAACTCATTCTTTGTCAAGGAATTCGCGGATGGTCTGGAGCATTTCCGCCCGAGCGTCGTCAAGATTGTCGTTGAGGATGATTTTGTCGAACTGTGGCGCGAACGAAAGCTCGTACTCGGCTTTCTCCACGCGCTTGCGCAAGGACTCTTCTGTTTCAGTGCCGCGTTTGCGAAGCCGGTTCTCCAACTCTTGCACTGTCGGCGGTTCCACGAAGATGGCTAACGCTTTGTCGCCGAAGTACTTCTTGATGTTGAGTCCACCTTTCACATCCACGTCGAAAATCACGACCTTGCCTTCGTCCCAAATACGCTGGATTTCGCTCTTGAGAGTGCCGTAAAACTGGTTGGCATAGACCTCCTCCCACTCCAAAAACGCATCGTGGCGGATGCCTTTTTTGAAGTCATCAACCGAAAGGAAATGGTAGTCTTTGCCGTTGACCTCGCCGTCCCGTTTGGTGCGGGTGGTCGCGGATATGGAGAACCGCAGCTCGGGAAGAAGATCCAACACGTGCTTCACGATGGAGGTTTTGCCGGCTCCCGACGGTGCGGACACAATGATTACTTTGCCGTTCATATCAGGTTGTTTTAGGCGGCAAAGGTACAAAAAAATCAAAAATGCACGTCGGGAAACTCAGGAACATTTCATAATGCAAAAAATGTATTTTTGTAATCGAAATCCTATTGAATTTATCACAGTTTAATATATTGATTATGAATAAGATTGTATTGATAACGGGTGCGACAAGCGGTATTGGGCTTGGATGTGCAAGGAAATTCGCCGAGAATGGCGACAAACTGATTCTGACCGGACGCAACGAGCAGAAACTGGAAGAAATACGCAAGGAATTGACGGAAAAAGGCACTCAAGTGCTGACGTTGGTGTTTGATGTGCGGGATCGTGAGAAGGCCACGCAGTGCGTCAACGCACTTCCCGAAGAATGGAAAGCGATTGATGTGCTGGTGAACAATGCCGGGTTGGCACTCGGTCTGGAGCCCGAATACGAGGGCAGTTTCGAGGATTGGGAGACGATGATCGACACCAACATCAAGGGGTTGCTGACCATGACCCGTCTCATAGTGCCGGGGATGGTGCAGCGCGACCGCGGCCATATTATCAACATCGGTTCCGTGGCCGGTGATGCCGCATACGCCAACGGAAACGTCTATTGCGCCACCAAGTCGGCGGTGAAAACCATCACGGACGGACTGCGCCTTGATGTGGCAAGCAGTGCCGTCCGCGTGACGAACCTCAAACCCGGTTTGGTGGAGACAAACTTCAGCAACACCCGTTTCCATGGCGACACGGAGCGCGCCGCCAATGTCTATAAAGGTATCAAGCCGCTTACGGGCGACGACATCGCCGATGTGGCCGTCTATGCCGCCAACGCACCCGCCCACGTGCAGATTGCCGAGGTGCTGATCCTCGCCACGCACCAGGGCAGCGGCAGCGTCATCGTGAGAAAATAACTATAATTAACGTTTTCCATGTCATTGCCAACGCAACTCTTTTCCGCATTTTTCGTACTTTAGCCCCTCAACTCAATCCCTAATATGAAACAAGAAATAAACCCCAAAGAGACCCCGCGCGCCTTCGCCTTCGAGATGTGGATGACCGCACCGATGCCGATGGTGACGCTGGTGAAGACGATGAACGTGAGCAAATTGCTGAGAACCAGCCGGAAGAGCGGCATCAAGTTCAACACGCTGATGTGCTGGTGCATCGGGAAGACCGCCAATCGGACCGAAGAATTGCACCTGCTGCCCGAGGACGGCAAGCTGTTCCGCTACGACCAGATCGCCGTCAACGTGGTGGTGCGCAACCGCAAGGGCGGCATCAACTCCTGCGACATCCCCTTCACCGACGATCTGCAGCAGTTCAACCGCGACTACATCGCGCTGACCGCCAAGGTCGCGGAGGAGTGCGCGAGCAGCTTCCTTGACGGCTACATGATTGTCGGCACCTCCGCGATGATCCAGACCGAGCTCGACTGCATCGTCAACCAATACACCGACAAGTTCCTCAACCCGATGGTGATGTGGGGCAAGTACCGCAAAGAGTGGTTCAAGACCAAACTGCCGGTCTCGTTCCAGTTCCACCACGTGCAGATGGACGGCGGGGATGGGGCTCGCTTTCTCGAGGCATTGCAGAAAACCATCGAAACAGTATGAGTCCTGCTTGGCGTTCATCCTTTTTGCCATCGACCGGAAGAACCTCCAGGCGGTCCTGTTTGCTACGGTTTTTGCGGTGTGCCATCTGGTGTTTGGAGTCGCGAATTTTATAGTCAAATGAAGCACCTCCCAAACTTCATAACAGCCTTCCGTTTCCTTGGCGCTTTCGGTCTCCTTTTTCCCGATGTGGGAAGTGTCACCTTTTGGGTAATATATTTCGCCTGCGGACTGAGCGATATGGTAGATGGTTTCTTGGCAAGGAAACTCCACTGCGAAAGCAAAACAGGAGCGCTGTTAGACAGTCTTGCAGATTTGGCGTTTGTGGTCGGCTGTTGCATAAAGCTGATCCCTGTCTTGGCTCTTCCCCATTGGCTTTGGTTTTGGGGCGCAGCAATCGTCGTCATCAAAGTCATCAACCAGATTTCCGCCATAGTGCTGTACAAGAAATGTCTCTTCCCGCACACCATCGCCAACAAGGCGGCCGGTCTTCTGCTTTTCGTCGGAGTTCCATTGACCCTGCTTCTGGAATCTATTGTGCCAATAGCTATCATAGCCATTGTCGCGACCTTTGCCGCCGTTCAGGAGGGACATTTCATAAGGACAAGGTCGGTTTGAATTGCAAATAAATTGTCTGTTTATTTGCAAAAAAAATATATTTTTGCGATTCACTAAACCTATGACAAAATGAATAAAAAACCGACATTCGTATCCCGTGACATTATGACTTCCGACGAGGGCTATGTGCAATGGATGGCCGACATCAAACAGCGTTTCCGCCAAAGCCAATTGAAAGCCGCAGTTCGAGTGAACACTGCCATGCTTGAGTTTTACTGGAGCGTAGGCCGTGATTTGGTGGCGCTACGTGCAGAAGAGCGTTGGGGAGCTGGCGTAGTAAAGCAATTTGCCCTCGATATGCGGCAAGCATTCCCTAATGAAACAGGCTTCTCATATTCCAATGTGAAATATATGAAGCAATGGTATTCGTTTTATTATGAAAGAGTTACAAAAGGCCAACGCCCCGTTAGCCAAATTCGTCACCAAGCTGGTGACCAATTAGAAGTCGTTGAAAAAAAACAGCAGGTTGCTGGCCAAATTGAGACTCTGAAAAAAGGCCAGCAGGCTGCTGGCCAATTAGAGATGCCCGAAATTTTTGGCAGAATCCCCTGGTTCCATCATGTCCAAATCATTTCCAAATGCCAATCTCTCGATGAAGCCTTGTTCTATATCAATAAAGTGGTGGAAGAAGGCTGGAGCCGTAGCAGACTTGAGAATCAAATAGCCGCCAATCTCTTCGGAAGCCAAGGAGCAGCCATTACCAACTTCTCAAGCACCTTGCCCGACACGCAGAGCCAATTGGCGAAAGAGATACTGAAAGACCCCTACCATTTCGACTTCCTTTCGATGAAAGAGGAATACGAGGAGGACCTGGAAGATGCGCTTGTGTCCAAGGTGACTCAGTTCCTATTAGAATTGGGGAAAGGATTCTCCTACGTTGGGCGGCAGATGGAGCTGCAAATGCCGGATGGGCAGACCTTTTTCCCGGATTTGTTGTTCTATCACATACCGCAGCACCGCTATGTCGTCGTCGAGTTGAAAGTGGTGAAGTTCATCCCCGAGTTTGCCGGCAAGCTGAACTTCTACGTCACTGCCGTTGACGAGTTGCTGCGAGCCGAGGGCGACAACCCCACCGTGGGACTGATCATCTGCAAATCGACGGACAAGACCGTGGTGGAATGGTCGTTGAAGGACATCAACAAGCCCCTCGGCGTCTCCACCTACCAGCTTGAGCAGGTGGTTGAGCGCACGGTGAGGGAGTTGGAGCAGCGGAAAGGAGAATCAGGGGGTGCTGAGCGTGCGGAAAGCACGCAATTCTAATAACCCCATACTAAGGCCGACAGGCCGCAGTGTGGGGTGGAATGCGCGGCGGAAGTCTGCGTGCCAGAGGCACGCCACTACTCGACTCGCTAATAGTAGCGTGTTTTCAACACGCCATCGACGTGCTGCCTCCGCCGTCACCCCACACTGCGCTCCACTTCGTTACGCTGATGTGGGGTTATTAGGATATCGTGCCTCTGGCACGCGAAGTCCATGTTCCACTTTCTTTAGCATAAATAAACGCACCCGTAAGATGGCAGCTGTATTTAAACAGTGATGATAATGAGAAAAAAAACCGGAGATAGACTTGAGCGCCGAGTTCGTCACCACGATCTGGCGCGATAGTGATGCAACTGAAAGTTCAAATGTTGCAACTAATATTGGAACTGATATTGCAACTAATATTGGAACTAATATTGGAACTAATGATGCAACTGATAGTGGTGCTAATGATCTGACAATCAATACTAATAGTACTATTAATATTGGAACTAATATTGGAACTTCCGGAAACAGTGTTGCAACTGACCTTTTGACGGAGAACAAGCGAATCGTGGATAGAATAGTAAAAAAGAAAGTCAAGCCAAGAATGACAAAAGAGCAGTTGCGGGAGTGCATCATCGAAGCATGTGTTGTAGATCATTCAATTGATGAATTGGCTACGCTTTTGAAAAAGAGTCCAGACTATCTGCGAAATTTCGTGATTCCTGATTTGGTCGCCGACGGAACACTTTTACGCACCAAACCGAGTCATAGTCCAGGGCAGACATACATGACGAATCCGAAACTTGATAAGTAGGTTTGAAGGGTTGAAGGTGCGAAAATAGGGCGCGCAAGAAAGTTGTATAGCAAGAAAAAAATCTTTGCTTTGTCCGCTATTTCAAAATTTTTCTATCTTGTGGCCATCATGTAGTAAAGATTTTTAAGTATTAAAAATGTTGATAGTATGAAAGCACTTGAAACTATGATTCCATATTGTGGAAATTGTTCGCGTAAAATAAAGAAAGAAGGACTGGCTAAAGATGAATTATCTGTGAGTCATAAGATTTTGGAGACAATCCCGAGAATGACGTACGAATACAAATCCAAGTTGCCATTATCACGTATTGCCTGAACGGAGGCAGCGAAAAGAAGTCCCCTTAATTCATTTGCCAATACTTAATACTATTGTGTCATGAAAAAGTACCGTCGTAACATTTATTTTAGACAGAAAGTAGTAGAACTACATTCCTTGTTAATGCAAGCAAAAAGTATCGTTTACAACAACTATCTGTATTATGGTCTTATCGCTGAAGATATTCTACGGTCATTTTTAGTAGATGTTTTGCCGAAACGTTTTGATATATGTCAAGGATTTGTTGAATTTGATAGTGAATTGTCGCGACAGTGCGACATTATCATTTACGACCAAATCGAGTTTTCTCCTTTATATTCCTTCGGCAGCATAAAGATTGTACCAAGTGCGGCAGTCAAAGCCGTAATAGAAGTGAAAACAAGAATCGACAAAGGGGCGTTTCAAAATACGCTGATTGCTTTTGAAACACTTGCCAAAATGGGAGTGGCTAACAAGTTCCTATTTGCTTATGATGGACCTACCATAAAAACAATAGAAAACTTCTTCTATAAAAAGGATGATGCAGCTGAAGGCTATCAAATTGAAAGTTCTCGATATGACCACGGGGATGAATATATGCTCCCATCCGCAATTTTGAATTTACAGCGAGACTATTACCTCAAACAAGACTTGGTGCCAGATGTGGATATGATGGGTTATATGGCATACAAATCTGTTGACAAAGGCGGAGTTCAGATTGCTTGCTTACAATATTTTATAGAAAATATCTTGTGCTTGGTTACACCTACAATTGAAAAAGATAGCATTCCTCCATTGATCTATGATGCAATAGAAGAAGCAGACAGCGAAGATTCTTTAAATGATTTGGCGGTGATTGGAGGATTTGGATTATTCAGGTTGTAAAGTTTTTCTGGATTATCTGCTTCGTGTTTTTTCCCCAACATGTCACTGTTGCTTTGCAGAATCTCTTTGTTCAGTCACAGCTTTTTCTAAAGCTTGTTTTAATCTGTTTGAATTAATGTATAATCCAAGAGAACTATCAAGTTGAAATTCTTTATACTTCTCGTTGTGATCCCATACATCATAAATGGATGTGTTACAATATGTTTGTAATGCTTTGTCTATTTCTTCGTAGATGATGTTTGAAAAATCACCACCATATCCAAACACAATAGCTGTTTCCATTAATTCAGTACTATTTGACATTTGGTTGGCAAGTGATAATAATTTTTTGCAGGCTACACTTTGAAAACCCGTATTATTGCTTTGCCTATAAGGTTTCATTACTTGTATGATAGCTTCTTTGCATCTATATCTGAACAAATCCGCAGGCCTCATCTGCTCCAATTCAATCTTTGATTTTTGGACAAACTCATCATGGTGGAGCCTGTTTTCTTGCAAAGTCCTTACATTTTCAGCATTGTCTGCTTTTGTTGTTTTTGCGAACGAATCATCTGTTTTTTCCTGCTTATCATGCTGAAGGAACAACATGATAGCCACGATTTCCGCCACTAATCCTAAGAGAAGCAGAATCGGGGCCACTACGGTGCGACGGGTATTGAAGATTTCCCCGTCGAAAGCCTCGTCCGGAACATCGCCGCCACCGCTCAGGCAGAAAAAGCCGATGAGCAGAAGTAGTATGCCCAAGCCCATCAGAATGTAGTTCATTTTACGGGACAACAGCGGGCGGGTGACTCTCACGTTGGTCTGGTTCTCATTCTTTATATTGTTCATAACATTGGTGTTAATAACTCGAATATTTAATCACTCGTCATTTGCAGTTTTTTCCAACCTATAATGCTGTTCCTTCAACTATTCGATTATTTATGCAAATGACGCCGCAAAACTACAAAAAAAGCCGTCACAAATCGCATCGGCTTTCAAAAACTGATCAAACAACCGAAAATGCGGTTTAGGCTTAGAGTGTCTCGGGGATGTCCAGGATGGTAGACTATCCCTAGAGGGAGTCCATTACGCCAGTATTGACCTATGCGGTGTGGAGTCATAGACATAATATGCTGGCAATCCATTCTTTGCAAGCCTTGCAACCCTTTTTCTCAATGCCTGAAACATCGTATTTTTGCGCCGTTTAACAATAATAGATTTTTTTTAATTTTGCACCCGTAAACTTGAATCTTATAATTTAATTTTGCATTTATAAATATAGCTTTAGTGAATAGAGATTTTCTGTACATAGATATTCTGGGCTTTAGTCAAATGGTCAGAGAACAGTCCGCAAAAATACCGAAAGTGTTCGAAATCATTGATAATTTGAGTGTTCATGAACATTATGCATTTCACTCAATTGTCTTTTCTGACACAATAATTGTGTATAACAAAGATGAGAATAAACCAAACCACTATTATGTGACTTACCTAATAGAGTTTGCTCAACAATTGTTCTATAAGTTACTGTCTATCGGAGTATATTACAGAGGCTTTATTACATACGGTGATTTTGAGTTTCATAAACTTTCAAATATTCAGGCATATTGGGGTAATGCTCTGATAGAGGCATATGGAGATGATAATAACAAGGATGAGAATAAACGAATAAAAGGTTTTGGTTTGTTTGTTAGGAGAGATTTATCTGACGATACTGTTATCCTTGATAAAATGCCTGTTGGAGAAAAATACAATTTTGTTTTTCTTTGTCAGTCGTATATGAATCTTTATAAAAAGGTTAATGGCATATTGCCTGTGGATATAAACATTTTAACCGAAACAGATGAGTTTGATAGGATTGATGAGGATCTAAAGTTTTTTAGAGAGATTGCTTTTCTAAAAGAGCATTATCCTTGTGGAGCAGTTAAGAAAAAATATCAACAGGTCTATGATTGGTATAAAGAAAGGACCCCAAAGTTCTTTAAAACTTTTGAAGAGCAAGGATTCCTTCCTTTTATTCTGAATCCAGGTTATTGCGGTTCCATAAATCCTTTTGAAGCTATCGCAGAGCAAGAGTTGACAACTAACGGATCAGGGAGATTATGAGAAGGGGAAATAGGCTAAAACAATAGAAATGCCTGTTGTTTGTGGTTTATTTTAACAATTATATGTCGATTTAACAACAGTTGAAAGTGAAGTTTACGAAATAATGATATATGAAAACCTTTATTCTGAATACATTATCCCAAATCCCATCAGTAAATAAACAGATGGATTGTAAGTCGATAATAAAGTCGTACGAATGGCTTGTTTTCAATGATCAACAATCGGAAGAAGTGGAGAAATTCCTCTTTCTTAAGGATGACAAGTTGTTGGTTTCAGTAAATGGTAAATCCTCTTACTCGCAATGGCAATATATGCGGGTAAATTCGTCATTGCTCCTTGATGATGGCGATAACAAGTATATGTTCAAAATTATTGTATGTACGAAAGATTTGATTTTGCTCAAAATTGATGGCACTGACACCTTCAGTTTTCTTCTCAACACGAAATCGAATTATTTAGTCAACGCCACATACAAAGACATAAAGTGGTACTTGAAAAAAAACTGCAATATTGATATATTCGATGACAAAGAAAGAGAAGAATACGAAAGAGTACAGTCGGATGATATTAAAAAAGAAAAAGAAAGAAAGGAGCAGACTTGGGGCAAAGTTCTAATAACTTTGGGAATCATATTAGGTTCTTTTGTGTTAATTGGGCTTATTCTTAATATTTGTCAGGATATTATCGAGAAAAAAGAGAAAAAAGAATTGTATGAGAAAACTCACCCATTGATGTCCGTGACGTCATTAGAGAATCGAAAATCTGTCAATTTGGGATTAAGCGTAGATTGGGCGACCTGCAATATTGGTGCAAATTCTCCTCTCGAGGAAGGAAATCGTTATGGTTGGGGAGATACTTCAGGAATTATTTACAATGCTCGTTCAAGTTCCATGCATTACCAAGATGAACCCGCAACAGATAATGCATTTGAGTTTGCGTATCCAACAAGAAAAGACCACATTCCTCCATCAACTATTGTTGGTACGGAATATGATATAGCTCTTCAATGTTGGGGAAAAGAATGGCGAATGCCAACTCGGGAAGAAGCAAGCGAATTGTTAGATAGTTGTATGTTCTTTGTGCGTAACAACTATATTGTGGCTATAGGGCCAAGTGGTGATTCAATACAATTTCCATTTGATTCATCGTTAGGTCAATCATTAGGTCATGGATATGTATATGCAACGGGTGATTTGGACAATTTTTGTAAAAAATATATTCATACATTTAGGATTGACAACGAACATGCAAATAACTTTGCATTAAAAGATGGCAATGGTAACTATGTAATAAAAGTTGCAATGGAAAACGCAGAAAGAGCTGCAATGTTACCTGTCAGAGCTGTTAGGGTTAATCCCGGCAGAACATATAATAAACACCAATAACCCAATGGGATATCATCTTATTTTACACTAACATAATCAATAATATATCTAAATTGTTTGAATGTATTGCCTATTGACAATATATCAAAGAACTGAACGCCATTATTAACAAGAGGTACGCCCATGGGATGTATGCTATAAGCACCTATGACACCAACGTTATTCAGTCTTTCAGCAAAACGATGAATGGCGAGTTCTATTTGTGTTTTAGGCATTGGTTCATCAATAAGAACACATAGCACTTTCGAACAATCATAGCGTCCTGACACCGTCATTGAATCTAAGCCTTGAATACCATCAACCAAAATACGATTACCCTTAAAATAATCTTGAAAGCTACAATCACTTACAATAACTCTAATACAATTTCCTGTTTTAATCATTTCAATAAAGTTTTTGATAATAATACATTTAGGAGGTCTAACAATAATACACCTCATTTTGCAGGTAAAATACACTTTTTTTCGAATAGCATACCAGTATTCTATAAAAATGGATTTAGATACCACGAGACTATTGAGAGAGTCAACTTCCTTTGCAAGCCTTGCAACCCCTCCCTCAACCCCCGAAATATCGTATTTTTGCCCCGGTTAATAATTCTAAGAAAGAGTGCTCATATTATGAATGATACACTACCAAAAGAAGTCCATCGTCAGAAGGCGTTGTTCAGCCGGGACCTGCCTTTTAAGCCTCAATATGGCATGATGCTGTATGTCGAGGCGGGCGCGAATGAGGAGATCAACGGGTACTTTCACAAGAATATGGGGAAAGCTGTCAACATTTTGGGCGAATCGTTCACCTATTTGCCGGCGATGTTGGACAAGCTGGCGCAAATTGTGGAGTACAACTGGCCGGAGACCGACTCCGCATGGATAGAGAAGGCGAAGTCCGATCCGTCGTGGATTCAGGATACGTATCGGGAGATCCTCTCCTACAGGATAGACAAAGAGGACGAAATGCCCGAATTGCCTCTGCAAATCACGGAGCCACCCCTGCTGATGCGCTATGAAGAGACCTCTTTAGACGGCCATGTTTTCACCCTGTTTCCACTTCTGTACAGCGATAACGCCCAATTCGAACAGTTGCTGACCGCCATCGTGCAGGTGCCTCGTCCTGATTCGAATACATTTCATAGCACGCTTATCGAACAGCCCCTGCGTTATAGCCGCTTGCGCGAGAACGTGGATGTGGACCCTAAAGACAACGCGGACCGGGGAAGAATTGATGTGCTGGCGGACGAGATACGGCAGCGAATCGAGGAAATGCGCTCGATTGGGGTGTCCGACTTTGTCATCAAAAAACTGATCGCCCTGCCCGACCCCAAACTGAGCACGCTTCGCATCACCAAGGATTACGGCATCTTCCTACCCGACTACAACAATATGGAGATCGCCCTGCCGACACTCTCCAAGGTGGTCTATTTCTTCTACCTGCGCCATCCCAAAGGGTTGCGGTTCAAAGAGTTGGTGGAGTATCGTGAGGAGTTGTTGCAGATTTACTACCGTATATCGAACCGTTACGACGCGGCTAAAATGGAGCAAAGCATCGACGATCTGGTTGATTCCACCGGCAATTCCATCAATGAAAAGTGCAGCCGCATCCGTGCCGCCTTTGTGAGCCGTTTCAGCGATGATCTGGCCAAGAACTACTACATCACGGGATCTTCCGGTCAGGCAAAATACATCCCCCTCGACCGCGGTTTGGTGATAGATGAGGCGGGGATACTCACTCAAGTTTCGCAATGATGACTCAGACTGTTTCGTGAAAATTTGTCTTTGAACGAAGGAGATTCCGCCAGTTCCTGTCGTCACTGGCGGAATGGTGTGCCGCATGCAGGGGAAAAGGGGGAGAAGATGGGCGGCGATCGTAAAAGTTCAGGCAACGTCAGATTTTCTCCGCCGCCCATCTTCTCCCCCCTTGGTCTCATACGGAGGTGCGCACCATTCCACCGCGAACGCAGTGAGCGAGCGGAATCTCCCACGAAAGATCACGAAAATGCGCCAATAGCCGCAACGAAAAGAGCTTGCGGAACATAGAATAAAACATATTATTAGATTAAAATAAACATAAACATGGAGCACATACTTTTGCTAATTATTGCGGTAAGCCTCGCGTATGGTGTCGGCTGCTTGGGTCGCACTCGGAAAATAGGTTTTGGACTGGCATTCGCCATTTCGCTGCTCAATGTCGTCATCGGATTGATTGCAGTGCTTTGTTCAAAGAAAATTGATAATGTTGAACCTGAAAAAATGGAGGAATAGATTATGAAAATTGCAGGTTATGTTTTTGCAGTAATAGGTGGTCTCGCCCTCATAGGTGGTCTCGCTGCTGGGCACAGTGTTCTCGGACCTTTGTTTTGGCTGGCTTTAGGCATTGTTTTGATATATTTTGGGAAGAAAAAGGAAGAAAAACAGGAACCGGCGGGGGAAAATGAAAAAATCGATCATCACCCAACAAAGGCAGAGGAATCTACTTCCCCGTCGAAAAATGAAAAAGGAGATGTCAAGGACAAACCGATGACTTACTGGGAGAGATAACAAATTATTTTAACGCCTATCTCAAAGCAGTATGAACAACTATAAAGAAACGAACAATCCGGACACGCCAAGTAAAACGAACAAAGTCGTTTTCTTGATAATGACCATCATTCATTCATGTTTCGCACCCGAAATTCCAAAATAAGCATCACCGATTTTTTCAAAACACCAGGAAAAGATGCCGATATATTCAGAAAAATAAAACAAATAATAACAATGAAACACCTGAAGTACATACAATTCGCAATTCTCGCCCTCTGCCTTTTCGCCCTCTCCTCTTGCACCACCGCAAAAAAGGCAACTGAAGAAACCGAGAATGTCCGCTGGCCGGATTTCCTGCGGGATTGGGCGGCGGATTATGAAATCAACGACAACCAACGGCTCTCGCTTATCAATTTGATAGATTCCGTCTATTATTTTCTGGAAGATAGCACCCAATCTGTCGAAGCCCATTCGGATCAGGTGTGCCGGATGCTGGATCGAATGGCAGAGGTTATAGCCAATGACTCTGCGTTTGAGTTTACCCTGATGATGCGGGCTACGGCCGACAACTTTATGGCACAAACGCCAAGGGATGAACGGATTCTACAATGCGATTGCTCAAGCGAGTCGATCAGTCGCCTCATGGATTGGCAAACCGTGTATTCAACAGATGTGGAACTTATGTGCTACACGATTACCCCTGACCCCTGGCAAACCCCGTGGCACTTTGCCAATATGATTCTTACCATAGATAAGGATGGTGAAGAACCTCTTGCCAGTTTCGTAATCACCAACTTTCAAGATTACAAAATGGACAGTGTTCAAATCGCTTTCCATGATAGCACCTCCACACTGGTGGATGTTTTATATGAAGATGAGGTGTTTGTCGATTCTTCAAGTGCGGCAGGGGGCGTTAAGACTTTGCTCATGCCTTACAAGTATCTGATTCGAATGTTGTCGCATTCAGCAAGTGTGAGTGTCGCATACAAAACAACTGAAGGATGGTATTCTATGCAAGGTTTTCCACAAAGGAATTTCAAAAAGAATTTGAATGATTGTCCCCGACTGAAGAAAACTTCAGATCAAATTACGCAGTAAATTAAGCAGCCCTCCTTTGCAATTGATCGGATGAACTTGCCGGCGATTTTGTTTGCCACGGTGTTTTCCGTGTGCCGTAGGTGTTTGCGGTGGTGAACTTTGTATGATTAAAAGTTTTATTTTTGCACCCCCAAAACACCCTGCTATGACAGATTATAACAACCTGACCGGTCTCCGCCACAGCGAGCAGCTGGTGGTGGAGCACAAAGACACCGCCGCGGTTTATGGCTCCGGCGCATTGGAGGTGTTCGCCACCCCCGCGATGATCGCTCTGATGGAGAAAACCTGCCTGATGGCCGTGTGCGACAAAATAGGTGACGGCAACACCACCGTCGGTATTGCCGTCAATATCAAGCACTTGAAAGCCAGTCCCGTGGGCGCGACCATCCGTTGCGAGGCCGAACTCATCGAAGTCGATCGTCGCCGTCTGGTTTTTTCCGTGAAGTGCTTTGAAGGCGAAACGCTCGTTGGCGAAGGTGTCCACGAACGGTTCGTGGTGGAAAGCGCGAAGTTTATGGCGAAATTATTTTCTTGAAAAAAATGAATCCCGTATTTTGCGGGATTAGATTTTTTTCATTTTTATTACAACAAGAGTGCTGTAAGAAAGGCCACTTTCAACGCCAGACTCGTGGTACGAAAGAACCATGTTGTTTTTGTCGAGTTCGTCAATGTTACACTCAGTGGAAATAGATTCACTCGTCATGGTCAGAGTGTTGTCCTGGACAGACCATGTGCCTTTGGATGCGACTTCGCCACCATCGGTAGTCCATAGAGAAGAATAAGTGTGATCCTTTTTGAAGGTGATGACGGTGGTTTCATCGGGTTCGAGCATAGATTCGGGTTCACCAGTTACACCATTGATAGTCGTTGTGCCAATAACTTCTGTCTCTTGCCATTGCCCGATAATAAGTTTCTCAGTATCATTTACTTTGCTGCAGGATACCATTGCTATCGCAAATAATGCGATCACCAGAATAGATAATACTTTTTTCATTTTTTGTTGATAAATTGGTTTGTAAATGAATTTCAGGTTGCAAAGGTATATATTTTTTGATTAGAATACGATAGTGGGTTAAAAAATGACAGTTTGTGTGATTTTGTTTTCTGAATTTTCGTGAAAATTTTATACCTTTGCACCTTTGTTTTTTTGAATAAAAAAGCCCTAAAATGAAGAATATTCGCATCTTGTTGACAACCTGTCTGCTGGCATGTTTGTCTTTTTTTACTTTCGCGCAATCCGTTACCCCTGTAAAATGGGCATATAAGACGGTTAAGGTCAATGATTCCGTGGCCGAACTACAATTCACCGCCAATATAGAACCTAACTGGCATCTCTATTCGCAGAAGCCGGGACAGGGTCAGATTGAGCTGCCTCTGGTGTTCAACTTCACCAAATCACCGAAATATGAACGCATAGGCAAAGTCGCGGAGCCGACCCCGCAAAGCGATTACGACGACATCATGGATGCGCATTCCAACTTCTACACAAAACAGGTGACGTTCAAACAGCGCGTTAAGGTGAAAGACGACCAACCTTTTACCGTACAGGGCAAGTTGGAGGGACAGGCCTGCATTGAAGGTCGTTGCACTCCGATTGAAGAGAAGTTCTCTTTCGATCTCAAAGACTTCCATCCTGTTATGTCCTCTGTTGCTGAAGAGAATACAGAAACAGAAAACGCTGACAATGAAGCGGTTGAATCAGATGCAGATATGCAAACTGCGCAAATTGCTCCCGCTGCAGACGAACCCGCAGAGAAAGCTGAAGAAGAAGAGTCCCTGCTGATGTACTTCCTGGGTGCTGTGCTTGGCGGTCTCGTCGGTCTGCTGATGCCGTGCGTCTTCCCGATGATCCCGATGACCGTCTCCTACTTCTCGAAAGACGGCAACACCGGCAAGCGCAACGCGATGCTCTACGGCTTGTTCATCATCCTGATCTTCGTGGTGTTCGGTTTGGTGTTGTCGTTGATCTTCGGCGCGGATCTCGGTAATGTGCTTAGCACCCACTGGATTCCGAACATTCTCTTCGCCATCATCTTCTTCATCTTCGCCCTCTCGCTGTTGGGCTATTTTGAGATTACGCTGCCGAGTTCCTGGGTGAACGGTTCCGCCAAGCGTCAAAACGCCGGTAGTGTGGCCGGCATTTTCTTCATGGCTTTGACCTTGGTGCTGGTTTCGTTCTCCTGCACGTTACCTATCGCGGGTGCTGTGGCTCTCAACGCCGCTGGCGGCTCCTTCCTGAAACCCGTTATCGGCATGTTGGGATTTTCATTGGGTATTGCTGTGCCGTTCACACTCTTCGCCCTCTTCCCGAACATGCTGAAGAAGCTGCCAAAGTCCGGCGGCTGGATGAACACCCTCAAGGTGGTGCTCGCCTTCGTGGAATTGGCCTTCGCCCTCAAATTCATCAACGTGCCCGACCAAACCTACCACTGGCGCATCCTCGACCGTGAGGTCTATCTCTCTTTGTGGATTGTGTTATTCTCGCTGTTGGGCTTCTACCTGCTCGGTAAAATCAAGTTCCCGCACGATGACGACTATCCGGTGCAGAAGAGCTGGTTCCGTTTCCTGCTCTCTGTAGCCGTCTTCTCCTTTGTGGTCTATATGATTCCCGGTCTGTTCGGTGCTCCGCTGAAGGCCATCTCCGGTTGGCTTCCGCCGATGACCACCCAAGATTTCGACATTTCCAACATTGTACGGACAGAGAGTGGCTCTGGTGGCGCAACCGCCAGCACCTACCAATGGACCGAGGATCCGATGTACGCCGACAAGTTGGAAATTCCCTTCGGCATCAAGGGTTACTTCGACTATGACCAAGCGTTGCGCGTAGCCAAGAAGGAGGGCAAGCCCGTCTTCCTTGACTTCACCGGTCACGGCTGCACCAACTGCCGTAACGTGGAGAACGCCGTCTGGATCGATCCCGAGGTGCGACGCATCTTCGCCGAGGAGGTCATCGTCTGCACCATGTACGCTGACGACAAGGTGATCCCGCTGCCCGACGAGGAAAAGGGCAAGCTCACCGATGCCAACGGCGACCCCATCACCATGTTGGGTGCCAAGAACCGCCACATCGAGCAGACCAAATACCACGAAAATTCGCAACCTTGCTATTTCGTGGTGGATCCCGACGGCAACATCCTCTCCGGCCCGACCTATTATGAGCGCGACAAGGACAAATACATCGCGTTCCTCCGCAAAGGCATCGATGCGTTTAAAGGCAATAAGGAATAGGCAATAGGGAACAGGCAACAGATATTTACGAACGAACAACCCCAATTCCCCCCTTTAGGGGGGTGGCCGTAAGGCCAGGGGGTGTAAGACGATACAGCTGTTATGAATGGGAATAAATGGTACATTAAATTATCCCTCAGTGTATTAACGGGATTGATATTGTCCCTCGCGTGGTATGTGCGCGGGGCGGCGTTCCTCATCATGTTGGCCTTTGTGCCGCTATTTTGGTTGAGCGACATTTCGCTGAAGGAGGGTAAACGCAACGCCTTCGGGCGTGGCATCCTGCTCTTCTATCCGGCATTTTTCGTCTTCAACCTCATTACAACGTACTGGATAGCCTATTGCACGGTGCCTGGTGCCGCGGCGGCTGTCATTCTCAATGCACTGCTGCAGACGCTGGTGTTTGCAGCATGGCACGCTTGTCGGAAACAAGTGGAAAACCGTATTTTACAAGCGGTTATGCTGATTTTCTTCATGGTTTCATTTGAATATTTGCATTTGAACTGGGATTTGACGTGGCCATGGCTCACGTTGGGCAATGTATTCGCCACCATGCCTGCTATGGTGCAATGGTACAGCGTTACGGGAACGCTGGGCGGCACCGTCTGGATTTTGCTCTGCAACTTCCTGGTTTACTGGGAACCTTTGACTAAAAAAGAGCGGGAAAAACGTCCACGCAAATACGGCAGCATTCTTACCCTTTGTTGCCTCATCCTGCCGATACTCATCTCAGTGATCATGTACGAGGTGGTTGAACGGAGGATTGACAGTTCCACCCCTATTGAGGCTGTCATTGTGCAGCAGAACACTGACCCTTGGAAGGAAGAGTACAGTCTCACGAACGAGGAAGAAATTCAGCGCGTGTTGGAGGTCGCGAAACCCTTCATCAACGAGAAGACTAATCTCGTGATCACACCGGAATCAGCTATCGCGCACACCATCGACATGAAGGCGTTGCGAAACCGCACTTTTACAGAAGGCGACACCCGTTTTGAGGGATTTGCATTGATCGACAGCACGATAAAGCAATATCCAAACCTGAACTTCGTGTTAGGCCTTTCCACGGTCACTATATCGGATCGTGAGATGTCGCCAGCATCGCGGGAAATAAACCCAGGGCAATTCATGGAATTTTACAATACTGCGGGATTTTACAATCGCAATGGATTGGTGGGCTATTACCACAAGTGTCGGTTGGTGCCGGGTGTGGAAGGAATGCCTTTCCCGAAGATCTTCGGTTTCTTGGGAAATGTCCTTATTGAGTTAGGAGGCTCCAACTCCTCCCTCGGCAAGGACACCGAACAGCGCACTTTCCCGTTTGACGTGAACGGCCGGGAGTTGCGCATCGGTACAGCCATCTGCTACGAGTCTGTCTATGGCGAGCTGGTTGCGAAGTTCGTGCGCAATGGAGCGAATGTTCTTGCGGTGATTACCAACGACTCGTGGTGGGATGACAGTCCCGGCCATCGGCAGCATTTCGACATGGCTCAGTTGCGGGCTCTTGAGACCCGGCGTTACGTGCTTCGCGCGGCCAACGGCGGCTTCTCCGGTGTCATCGATCCGACGGGGCGCGTGCTGACGAAAACAGATTACGGCACTCGTACGGCCATCCAGACCATAGTGGGTGCGCAAGAAGGGAATACTTTCTATGTGAAACACGGGGACTATATAGCGAGAATCGCCGTTCCATTCACCATCTTGGGTGTTCTGTACGCTGTCGTCATGGCATTTATACGAAGAAAACGCAAACGCAAGTAATCACTTGTTGATCCCTTTGTTCTTGTTTTTTTAAACAAACTATAGGAAGTCTGGTCAAATAGTCCTTGGATTCAGATTTTACCTCTAAATATATATATACAAATTATGAATACCAAAAATCTTTTCATCCTGATTAGCCTTTGCCTCGGTTGCATTCTTCCTATGCAGGCACAAAAACAAATTTCGGCCAAATTGACCGATGCCACCGTTTATCTTCGCGGTGCCGCACTGACTCACACCGCCTCCGCTACGCTCAAAAGCGGCAGTCAAGAGGTGATTATTGACGGACTCAGTCCCGATATTGAAATCAACAGCCTGAAAGTCAAAGCAAATGGTGTGCTCATCTCTGCCACTGAGTTTTCACAAGATTACCTCACACCACGAGAACAAGCAGCCCATATCAAGAAACTTCAAGACTCACTGGACCTCTACCAGGAACAGCTGAAAGATGTTCAGAACGAGTTGGCTGTCCACAAACAGTTGCTCAAGCTTGTCACTGACGGCACTCAGAACAACATGAGCCAGAAAGATGGTACGGTCACCATCGCCGACATCAATGCCAACATGGAGCTCTACCGCACGAAAGCCGCCGAGCTGCAGAAGAGCATCGACAAGGACAACAAGAAGATTGAGAAGCTGAAGGAAACGGTCAACAGGTTGAACAACCAGATTAACCAGGACGAGACGGAGAATTCCCAACTCAACGGAATGTTGCGTCTTTCCGTGAGCGTGCCGGAAAACACCACCACCACCTTCACCATCACCTATTTCACCAATCAGGCGCAATGGGTGCCGTGCTACGACATAAACATCCCGTCGATGGATAAGTCCATTACGCTGCAGGCCAAGGCGAAAGTGCGGCAGCTTACCGGCCTTGACTGGAACAACGTGAAGCTCACACTCTCCAACGCCACCCCGAATCGATCCACCGTGGCACCGGTCTTCAAGACTTGGTTCTTAAGATTCCAACGCCCGCAGCCACAATACAATAATTCCTTTGCCAAAGGGTATGACGCAGCCGCAAGCAATTCCATGGCTTACGCAGTTGCCGAAGAAAGAAGTGAATCAAGGCCTGCTTTGGTATCACCCAAACCTACAGCCCCCATCCTGATGAACGATTTCGTGGAAGTGGAAGACCAGGACATTCAAGTATCTTTTGCCATTTCAGTTCCGTATGACATTCCCGGCAACGGAAAGGAGAAACTCATCGACCTGAAGAGTTACGATGTCAAGGCCGACTTTAAGTACTACAGCGTCCCGAAGCTGTCGGATGAGACCTATCTGGTCGCCACGCTGTCCGACTACGAGAAATACAACCTGCTGCCTGGCGAGGCCACGGTGACGTTCAACAACACCTTCGTGGGACGCACGCGCCTGCGCCCGAACGATACGGAGAGCCAAATTACATTGACGCTCACCACCGAGCCGCGCATGACCGTGAAACGGGAGAAACAGAAAGACTTCTGCAGCACCAAGCACGTGGGTAACAGCACCACCGTCACGCAGTCGTACCTGATCACCGTCAAGAACAACCTGAACCGCGCCGCCAAACTGACGCTGAAGGAACAGTATCCGATCTCCAACGACAAAGACATCGAAGTGAAGGACGTTACGATTACGCCAAAAGCCACCTACGACAAGAGTGACATCGGTGTGGTGACTTGGGATGTGGAGTTGCAGGCTGGCGAAACGCGCACGTTCACTGTTACATACAGCGTAAAGCATCCGAGCGACCGCACCATCGCCTGGTAAACGGCGAATTTTGCGAATTTTGCGAATTTTGCGAATTCAGCACGTATGTCTTGCAAAGTGTTGCCAATATTTTAAATGTTTATTGTTAATAATTTGAGGTGTCAGATGTTTTATTAGAAAAGTAAATACTTGTCAAACAAGAGACTACACAGAAAATCACCGGAATATTACTTTCGGTGATTTTTTATTATAGGTTTTTCATATCTTTGCTTCCAAACATTTATAAACAAAATATACTTTAATATGAATGACAAAATACTATTCAGAAAAGAATCCTACTGTCTTATTGGCGCAGCCATGGCAGTTCACAGCGAATTAGGATGCGGTTTCACAGAGCCTGTTTATCAGGAAGCGTTTGAAAAGGAACTCCTTTGGCGATGTATTCCCTTTGAGCGGGAAAAGACATTCAAGGTGTATTACAAAGGTGCTGAACTAAGCAAGCGTTTTGTTCCGGATTTCTTTTGTTATGGGAAAATTATTGTGGAATTGAAAGCGGTGTCTGATTTGATAGGGGAGCATTATTCTCAGGTGTACAACTACTTAAAGGCAAGTGGTCTGGATTTGGGACTATTGATTAATTTCGGAAAGACCTCATTGGATTATAAGCGAATTCCCTGCACAACCAAATTTGTCGGCGAATAGTTTGTCGGCGAATAGTTTGTCGGCGAATTAAGCAAATTTAGCGAATTTTATTTACAAAATAGGGTCCAATACATATATATTGCATATTATTCGCACAATTCTCACAATTCGCAGATAGTCAAATTCGCCCAATTCGTCAAATTCGCCGACTGTCATCTTCGCCTAATTCGTCAAATTCGCCGACCGCCATCTTCGCCCAATTCGCAAAATTCGCCGACTGTTGATAACTTCGCCGAGTTGTTGAAAAAAAAATTCGTAAGCTATTGATTGTATGCAAAAAAAGACTATTTTTGCCGCCAATTTGATAATGTACGTAAAAAAGGCACCTATCAAGTAGTTAAACGTCTGAATATCAGAAAAATATAAAGTAATAAAAGACAAAAATAACAATGAGTGTAAAACAGAAAAACGCGGCAAATGCGCGTAAAGAAGCAATGAAAACGGTGTACGTGGCCCGATTAGTGGATAATCCGACCTCACCGCGCAAGACCAGAATTATGGCCAACGTCATTCGTGGCAAGAATGTAGATTACGCTATGAATGTGTTGAAGTACTCTCACAGAGAGGCATCTGAAAAATTACTGAAACTGTTGAAGTCGGCCGTTGCCAACTGGCAGGTGAAGAACGAGGACAAACGCCTCGAGGACGCCGACTTATATGTCAAGACCATCATGGTTGACGGAGGCCGGATGCTCAAACGTATCCGCACTGCCCCTCAAGGCCGTGCCGCTCGCATCCGCAAGCGTTCCAACCATGTTACGTTGATTCTCGGCGACCGCAACGAAGAGAATGTACAAGTGGCAAATATTGAAGAATCACAAAAATAATAAATTAAAGTATGGGTCAAAAAGTTAATCCTATCGGCTTGCGCCTCGGAATTGTGAGAGGCTGGGACTCTAATTGGTACGGCGGCAAAAATTTCGCCGGTAAAATCGTCGAAGATGACAAAATTAGAAAGTATTTAAATGCTAAGTTCTCAAAAGCCGGCATTTCGAAAATCTACATTGAAAGAACCTTAAAACTCGTCACGGTGACCATCAGCGCTGGTCGTCCCGGTGTCATCATCGGAAAAGGCGGCGCGGAAGTTGACAGCGTGAAAGAGGAACTGAAAGTGATCACTGGCAAGGAGATCCAAATCAATATCATGGAAGTCAAACGCCCTGATCTGGACGCTCAACTCGTGGCGCAGAACATCGCCCGCCAGATCGAAGGCCGTGTGACGTACAAGAAAGCGGTGAAGACCGCCATCTCCGCCACCATGCGCGCCCAAGCTGAGGGTATCAAGGTGACCGTGGCCGGTCGTCTCGGCGGCGCCGAAATCGCCCGTGCCGAGCACTTCAAAGACGGCCGTATCCCGTTGCACACCCTTCGTGCCGACATTGACTACGCTCCCGTGGAGGCTCACACCACCTACGGCTGCATCGGCGTGAAAGTGTGGATCTGCCGCGGCATCGTCTATGGCAGACGCGACCTCTTCGCCAACGAAGCTGCCAAGGAGCAACGCCCTGCAGGCGGCGGCAAGAAGATGTTCCGCGGACCGCGCAGAGACCGCGACGGTCGTGACCGCAACCGCAACAACAATAGAAATCACAATAATTAAACCGACGCCAAGATGCCGGTAAATCAAATAATCCTTAAACATTAAAAGCAATGTTACAACCGAAAAAACTCAAATACAGAAGGCCGCAAAAGGGCAGAATGAAAAGCATCACCAAGCGTGGTTCTGAAATCGCATTCGGCTCTTTCGCACTGAAAACGTTGGACCAGTACTGGATCACCGCCCGCCAAATTGAGGCTGCCCGTCAGGCTATCACCC